>Ga0209016_1000771_pt1 | contig 33456 bp, 39 predicted proteins | sample EPASupsiteSAE305_FD_187265 | JGI IMG/M metagenome (GOLD analysis project Ga0209016, IMG submission 187265) | Bioremediated contaminated groundwater microbial communities from EPA Superfund site, New Mexico - SAE3-05 (SPAdes) (version 2) | ecosystem: Environmental > Aquatic > Deep subsurface >...
GTGGATCACAGCTCTTCAAGATCGGCGGTCAGGGTGCACTTCAGGGCACTGACGCAGCAGAGGCACTCATCCAGGCAATCAACAACGCCATGGTAGACGACACCTACACCAAGCTGCAGTTCCTCGTTGAGGAGCCTAAGATCACCATCAACCCGATCGGTGAGCAGAAGGTAGGTTCAAAGTTCGAGATCGCTGGTACCACCAACCTTGCATATGACGACAACGATCTGCTCGTTGAGGTTACTTCATCCTCATTCAAGCCGACCGACAAGTCACAGAGCGGTGAGTTCAGCGGCGCAACCGGAACTGTCAAGGTCCAGCAGGGCACTGACGGTCTGAACAAGTGGAGCTTCAGCGTTGACGCATCCACCTTCAAGCCAGACGAGTACATCGTCCGTGTTTCCGGTGTTACCTGCGACGTAGTTGAGACTTCACTGTTCAACGTTGTTGAGGCAGGCGGTGCACCGGCAGCAGCAGCTACCCCGGTAGCAAAGGTCACCCCAGCAACTCCAGTAGCAGAGAAGACCAATGCAACTCCAGCAGCAAATGTTACTGACAAGAATGCAACTCCAACCGAGAAGCCAACCACAGTAGCAACCACTGCAGCTCCAACCGAGAAGCCGACCACTGTTCCACCAACCCCTGAGCCGACCAAGAAGTCCCCAGGATTTGGTGCACTGGCAGCACTCGCAGGTCTCGGAGCAGTTGCATTCCTTGCACTGCGCCGGAACTAAGGGTTAAACCCAAATTTTTCTTTTTAACATAATACGTTCTGTTAGAGAACTCTGTTTTTTGTCTCCTCTGATTCTTCCAATGCACTAATTAGGATACAGCGTCAATTTTATGCATGAAACTTGCCGTACGCCTCGTTGATATTGCTGCACGGGGTGTGCTCCTGCACCAGCAGGATGCAAAATCCCTGGGTGTTTTTCCCGGAGACAGGGTTGAAATAACCAATATCTCAACTGGTTTCTCCATAGCAGATTATGTTGAAACAACCTCTTCTCTCATTAAACAAGGAAAGCTTGGTATCTATCACCAAAGTAATGAGCAATTACAGGTGAAAGATGGTGAATCTGTAGAAGTAAGGGTGGCAGATCGTCCGGTATCGCTGGATTATATCAGGAAGAAGATGGACGGGGTTCGTCTCTCACGTGAAGAGATCAAAATGATCGTGAGTGACATTGTTCATGATAATTTATCACCAAGCGAGATCACTGCGTTTGTTATCAGTTCTTACATCAACAACCTGGATATTGATGAGATTGAATCTCTCACCCGTTCGATGGTTGAGACCGGAGACCAGCTTGAGTTTCATACCGGACCCATTGTTGATAAACATTCGATTGGTGGTGTCCCAGGAAATAAGATCACATTCCTTGTGGTTCCAATCATAGCAGCAGCCGGATTGCTGATCCCTAAAACCAGTTCCCGGGCAATAACAGGGGCAGGGGGAACAGCCGATTTAATGGAAGTACTGGCGCCTGTGGAATTCTCTGCAACTGAAGTTCAGCAGATGACACAGAAGGTCGGTGGTGTCATCGTATGGGGTGGTGCAACCAATATTGCCCCTGCAGATGACAAGATCATCATCCAGGAGTACCCATTCAAAATAGATCAGATTGGGCAGATGATCGCCAGTGTTATGGCAAAAAAATTTGCTGTCGGAGCTGATGTTGTTGCCATTGACATTCCGGTGGGGAAAAACTGCAAGGTTCACTCCATAGAGGAAGGCAGAAAATTGGCTCAGTTGTTCATAGAAATCGGTGATCGGCTGGGAATGCGTGTTGAATGTGCTCTAACGTATGGTGACGCACCGGTTGGACGGGCTATCGGGCCTGCACTTGAAGTGAAAGAGGCTCTTGCCATTCTTGAAGGAGCTGATTCTCCGAACTCACTAATTGAGAAGAGCACAGTGATCGCAGGAATAGCCCTCGAACTTGCAGGGAAAGCGAACCGTGGTGATGGGGCAAATCTGGCCCTTGAACTTCTTAAATCGGGTAAAGCACTGAAGAAGATGCAGGATATTATTGCAATTCAGGGTGGAAATCCGGAAATTACTTCTGATATGGTAAAACCAGGGGAGTTCTTTCATATCGTAAAGGCAGAGTATGACGGATATGTTGTTGATCTTAACAACCGCTCCCTGATCACCATTGCCCGCGTGGCCGGGGCACCTAATGATCATGGGGCAGGACTCTACATCCATGCAAAGCCAGGAACCCGCCTCAAGCGTGGTGATCCGATCTTTACCCTGTATGCAGAACGGAAATGGAGACTCGAGAAGGCACTCGAAACTGCCCGGACACTCCGTCCTGTGATAGTAGAAGGGATGCTTATAGACCGTGTTCCAAACCAGAGGATGTGGGCTCCCTCCAAGCAGCGAACAAATGGTGTAGAATGATGTATAGTGAGAGACATTCTGCAATTTAAGGCAGGAAGTGACAGATGGAACACAGGAAACACAGGTTGGTATCAGGATGTTTACTTCTCCTGCTCTGCCTTCTGGTATCTGCCCCGGTCTGCGGTCTTAATATCATGGTGTTTGAGCAGACAGACCGGACAGCACCGATCCCTCAAGCTCTTATTTACACAAACGGGGAGTACGCTGCCACTACGAATGAGAACGGAACCTACAACCTTTCATATGAAGGAGTACCCCCGGCTCTTCGGATCGCAAAAGCCGGATATCGTGAATGGACCGGAACACCTCTTGTAAATGACACCCTGCTTTTGGTTCCGCTACATATCCGTAACTGTACATATTCGATCCAGGTTTTTGATGCTGACACACTGCTTCCTCTGCCTGATATTCAGGTAAAGGCCAGCCTTGCAGATGGGACTATTCGTCAGAATCACACGAATTCAAACGGGACTGTTCTCCTCCCTCTCCGGACCGAGCAGGTTTATGATCTTACAATTACAGGGGGTAAGTACCAGACACTCAGAGACAAACTGGTGACCAGGTTTGAGGATACAGCAATTCAGTACTCTATGAGCAGAAGTGACAGGATCTCTCTGCATGTTCTGGATGCATATACCAAGCATCCTGTTGCAGATGTTCAGATTCTTACGGATGGGATGGATTCAGGGAAGACCAGTGAAAAAGGCATTTTGATCACAAATATGAGCCGTGGTGTGGATCATATGATCGAGGCGGTCTCTCCAGGATATGAGAAGACGATCCTGCAGAAAAATCCTGGTGAAGAGGATCTCATTCTGGATGTTGCCCTTGTTCCCCTCAAATCCACAGTATTTGTCTCTGTATATGATCCTGCTAAACAACCGATCGAGGGGGCAGAGGTACGAATAGATGGCGGTTTAACCGGTACAACGAGCCAGTATGGGAGAATCTCAACACCTGATCTCGAAATGCGGTCCTATCTGATCAGCGTCAGTAAGAAAGGGTACAAATCTGAAAGCAGGACAGTTGATCTCACATCAAATAACTCAGATATAATCTTTGATCTGACACCTGATCAGATCTCAGTACCGGTCTTAATCAAGGATAATCAAGGACGTTCTCTTTCAAATGCATCAGTTCTTGTAAATGGGTCCCAGATGGCTGTAAGTAACGGTAATGGATCGGCAGTTCTTAGACTCAGGGAAAACCAATCTTATTATATCGGGGCAGTTCTGGCAGGATATCTCCAGAATAATACAACAGTTACCCCTCCTCTCTCAACCCCGGCGACTCTTGTTCTTACACCTAAAGAGAAAGAGAATGTAGTAACTCCATTCCCCTTGATAGAAGCAGGAATCATAGTTCTTGTGGTGCTGGTGTTACTCCTAATCCTATTTATGAGGGGTGGCGGGAAAAGACCATCATCTCGTGCAAGAAGAAGACGGACTGATCTCAGAAAGAGATCACTCTGATTTTTTTACGGATCCAGTGGGAATCGAACCCACGTTTCCGGGTTCGAAGCCCGGAAGGATATCCGCTACCCCATGGATCCTCTAGACAATTCCATCCGTAAGGTATTAATGATTTTTATCCTACCTGTATGGTATGATTCTGTCATCACGCTCGCTCCGGCAGAGACTGGGAGTTCCTGCCGGTAACGGAGGTGTTGTCCTCGAGCCATATGGCACTGAGTGCCAACAGCCTGCTTCATATGATCTCCGGGCTGCAGAAGATTACACGCTTGAACGCGGGATGATGACGCTTGTTGCTACGATGGAATGGGTAGAACTGCCGGGTGACCTGGCAGCCACACTTCGTTGCCGATCCTCCTATGCACGCCGTGGTCTCCTACTCAGTGGAGGATTTGTGGATCCCGGATTTCGTGGACATCTTACCCTCTGTCTGGTGAACATGGGTGCAGAACCCGTCTCTATCAATTCCGGTGACCGCGTTGTACAGATGATCTTCTCTGAAGTCAGTGCAGGTGACGAGATCTATAACGGGAGATATCAGGACAGCAACGGAGTGGTTCCAGCACGATGATAAAAACAGAGCATAAGTATATCGAGATTCTTCGTATCCTCAAGGATCATCAGGAACCTATGGGGGCAAAGCGTCTCTCTGAACTCCTGGCGGAACGCGGTTATGTGATGACCGATCGTGCGGTCCAGTATTATCTCAGGTATCTTGATACCCGTGGATTCACTGAAAAGGTTGGCAATCAGGGACGGATTCTGACTTCTACCGGTATTGCGGAGACTGATCGGGCCCTGGTAGAAGACCGAATCGGGTTTGTGATCTCAAAACTTGAACGACTGGCATTTCGTAGCACATTTAACCCAGATACCTCAACAGGTGATGTCGCTTATAACCTTACCCTTGTTCCAAATGAGAAACTTGATGCCGTGACCAGTGTTTTTGACCGGGTCAGGGATGCGGGGTGCAGTTTTTTTCACTCCTATGCTCTCTTAGATCGCGACTCAAGGGTTCCTGCAGATCACACCGGGATTCTTACGGTTTGCAGCATCACAATGGACGGTGTCTTTCAGCACAATGGCATCCCGGTGAAGATGGCATACGGGGGGACGATCCGGATTGAGAATTTCAAACCGGTTGAGTTCGTAGATCTGATCGGGTATCAGGGATCAACTGTGGATCCCCTTCAGCTATTTATCAACTCTGGTCTTACCTCAATCGGTCCCTTTATCTCTAATGGGTCGGGGGTTCTTCTTGCAAACATCAGGCAGATTCCGGGTTCATCTTGGGACCGGGCATCAGATCTGATTGCCAGGATGCAGGGATGCGGATTCAGATTTCCCCTTATGATGGGAAGAGGTCAGATCTTTAATCTGGTTACTGATCCTGGGCGAATCTCCCTTGTTTCGTACTCCGGAATGAATTCAATTGGGTATGCGGCAGAAGAGGGTCTCAAACTTACCACAGAGATCGGAGCAGGAACGATTCCATTCTCCCGGATTGAAAATAAAAAATAGAAACTCTTTTCTAATTTGTCTGAATTAACTGGTCCAACTCGCTCACTCTGGGAATCTCGTTCAGTCCTGCTAGGACGATCAGAACTGCTACATGGGTTCCATGGCGTGCGGAAACCGGGCTGTCACCAGACCTGAGTTCATATCCGTTGATACTATCATCGATCCACTTCCTGACAGCCATAAATCCTTTCATGGATAGTTCCTCTTCAGGACCAATCAGCAGGATGAGGGCTTTCCCTGCTGATGAGAGATCGCTATATGCTGATATATCTCTGAAAACGGCTTTCTCGGCAAGTTTTACTATTCTTCCTGCCCTTTCCTGCCGGTATACGATAGACTCCTGTTTCTGGCGGAAGAATCCTATCTTTGAATGGTCCTCAAGGAGCTCATCTGCATAACCTATTGTTATTAGCCCAGCGCCGGTGATGGTATTCAGAATCTCCCTGGTATCAAGAACCATCTGAGGTGGTGTATCCTGGACTTCTCCTGCCTGAATCAGCAACTGGATCCGTGTAGCGATATGGTGGTTAATCAGGTCATAAGGATCGACAGAGGTCTTCTCCGGGGTTCCTGGTATCCAGAATCGTTCGGACACACCTGGTCCTGGTAGTTGAACCGCTGTCTCCATCTGCTCACGGACTTTGTCAAGCCAGAGTTGGTTGTCAAAAACGATGACTCCGTCAAGAATCGCACGTATCTGACGCATATTTGATGCAGCACGCCTGAGCCGCTCCTGTCCCTCTTCATCAGAAGGTAAGGTCACCAGGGCAAACACGGGTTCAAACATCGTCTCCCTGATGATCTCAACGAGATGAGGGACCAGATCTATCAGGCCCCCTCCGAGCCCAGCACAAAGGAGAACTGCATCATGACCTCCGGCATCATTGGAGCGGAGCCGGGCCTTAACCTCATCAATAGTGAAGGTGGTGGTCAGGAGTTCGGGTGTGGATATGGAGTCTCTTGGAAAATAGATCTTTCTTTCTCTGTCGATGTTTTTAAGGCTCTCAAGGATTGTAGGATCATTGTCAACCGCTATAGCGTGTACTGCAGGGCCACGGGTTGATCTGCCAGCTGGTTCTGCTATCGCATCAGCAATTCTGCTTCCAGCCGTGCCAAGTCCTAATATCAAGAGTCTCATTTCATCACCCGTTGCACGATAATCCTCATACCGGTCGTTGAAGTGTATATATGTACTCCCCTGATCTCATATAGAGTATCTGGGGGCAACCTGAAAATTAGCCCGTAACTGCCGGTATGCTCCATAACTCCATGCGTCTGCAATTATTTTTTTGTCATAATAGAGATCTTCGCATGAAAATTCGGATGATATCGCTTTATTATACTAATATTGCCTGATTTTTTGAGATTCAAATAATAATGTTTTTACCGGTGCGGGTTTTATTAATTTTTTGAGGTGACAGACCTTGAGTTATGGTATAGAATTCGTTCCAGGAAACATTAACGTCAAACAGGTGGTCAATTATTGTAAACTCGCAGAGTCAAAGGATATTGACTTTGCCTGGATTACCAACCACTACAACAACCGACACTGCTACCCAACCCTTGCAGCAATCGCTCAGGCAACAACAACCCTGAAGATGGGTCCGGGTATTATGAACGCATTCACCGATACACCTGCTGCAATGGCATCCTTTGCATGCACCCTTGATGAGATATCAGAGGGCCGTGCAGTCATGGGTATCGGACCTGGCGACCTTTCAACCCTTCCGAAACTTGCAATCAACCCTGAGAAACCAGTCGGCCGACTTGAGGAAGCAGTTGTGCAGATGCGCAAGCTCATCGCCGGAGAACAGGTTTCAAAGAGCGGCATGAAGTTCTTTGACTACGATGGTGCCAAGCTCACCGGTGTCAACCTCCCAGGAAAGAAGGGTATTCCGATGTACATCGGCGCCCAGGGTCCAAAAGTTCTCGAACTCGCCGGTACCATCGGAGACGGTGCACTGATCAACGCATCCAACCCGAAGGACTTCGAAGTCGCAATTCCAATCATCAAGGCAGCCTGCGAGAAGGTTGGCAAGAAGAACTTTGACATCGGTGCATACACCGCAATGTCAATCGACAAGAACGAGAAGAAGGCACGCAACGCAGCAAAGATTGTTGCAGCATTTATTGCAGCCGGATCTCCAGAGCCACTGCTCCAGCGCCACGGCCTCGACCTTGCAAAGGTTGCAAATATCAAGGCAGCACTCGGCAAGTTCGACTTCAAGACTGCAGGAGAGAATGTCGACGATGCAACCATCGATGCATTCACCATTGCAGGAACCCCAGACACTGTCAAGCAGAAGTGTGAGGACCTGATGAAATCCGGTGTTACCCAGGTTATCTTCGGATCACCACTCGGCCCGGACGTTGTCAACTCCATCCGCCTGCTTGGAAAGTACGTAGTCTGAACGCGAAACAAAATTTTTCTCCTTTTTTCGGTTCATATTTATAGTAACATGCCCTATACGAGGAGTAGGGCAGGCAGATGTTTACCTCTTTCAAAACAGAGCACGCTGGTGGCTTTATCGAATATCGCACTGAAGAACTGACCGGACTTAGAACCAGAATCTGTCCCGAACGACTAAAGAGGGGTATCGGTGGTGCCTATGTTCCTGCCTATGCCAGTGAAGGCTGTCCGTTCTGCCCTGATCTTATAAATGAGGTGACTCCGGTTTTTCCTGATGGGAAACGGATATGTGTCGGCGAGAGTATCACCTTCCCCAATCTCTACCCGTTTGCAGCTTATCATGTGGTGACCTCAATAACGCATGAACACACTGTCTCTCGTTTTACACCCAGGCAGATTGCAGATGCCCTTCGTGGACAGGTGACCGCTCTCGAAGACCAGTCCGGGTATGCGTCGATCAACTGGAACTATCTTCCCTCAGCCGGAGCTTCACTTCCTCATCCTCACCTCCAGGGTCTGTGCGATCGAACTCCTGACACACTTCCTGCCCGGTATCTTTCAGCAGGAACAGGATATCCTTTGCAGCATGGAAAGAGATACTTCGAGCATGTCCGGGAGTATGAGGAGCAGAATAAAAGAGATCTCCCCGGAACCCGGATGTTTTGGCATGCAAATCCTGTTCCGGTGGGTGAACGGGAGATAAGATGCCTCCTCCCTCTCACTACCGTTCAAGAGTTCAGCAGTATTCTTGAAGATTTTGCAGATGATCTGGTCAAAATTCTTGGATTTTATCAGGACCTTGGAACAAGTGCGTTTAATATGTCGATATTTTTCGGACTAGATGAGGACCGTGATCACTTCTCTGCATTCTGCTCATTGATATCGCGCATCAATCCAAACTCTTTTTCAACATCTGATACTGCATTTATGGAACGGCTGCACCTTGAACCAGTGATTCTCACCCTTCCTGAAGACCTGGCAGATACCTGGAGAGAGTCCCTGAGTAATTAACTCAGTTTAAATAGGGTTTTGCTTGAAAATCGCAGAAAAAAATTGAAAAATAGGTGGACTCCGATTATTCAGGCTTGCTGATAAGGGTTGTCTTTGCAACACGGGTTCCGTCGTTCTTGTGTGGCTTGCGGATGACGGCGTCGGTTGCCTTCTCCATCTCACGTGCCTCATCACAGAGGTATGCGGCCTGGCGCATCATCTCGTGTGCAGATGCAACGATAGGAGTGTAGTTCTCAAAGCCCTTTGTCATAAAGCAGCCCTTGACGTTGACTCCTGCTACAGCGCTGGAGATCTCGTATGCTGCCCGTGCCTTTGCATATGCGTATGGGTTGCTGAACTCTCCCTCGACTGCCTTGTCAGAGGTCATGACAATCTTTGGCAGTACGAGGTCCTTGCCCTTCTTTCCTGCCTTGACCTGGTCGATGACTTCGTCAAGAGCAACCTGAAGTTTACGGAATGCACCGGTAAGTGCGAGAACCTTGACAAGGTTTCCGTTGAAGTCAGCCATCTCAATGGGGTCAAGGAATTCGCGGCGTGCACCGATCATGGAGTCTCCCTTCATGATGATGTATCCGAATTCGCTTGCCTTGAGTGCTTCCCACTCTTCCTTCTTGGTGGTGATGTCGTCGGTGATGACAACACAGGGAATGCCTGCTGCTGCGAGTGCCTCGCGTGCCCCTTTTGGCCCTGGAAGAACTCCGTTTGGAGAAACAACAACACAGAAATCCGGACCCCATGCCTTCATGTTTGAGACGACACGGTCGATATCTTCTGGCTGGAGCTTGGTTCCTGAGGTGGCCATGAAGGTCTGCATATCCTCACGGTCTGCCCGCTCATCGAGGAGAAGTTCTGCCATGACACCGCTTGCAATATTTCCAAGTTTTGCAATTCCTACTTTTACTACCATTGCACACCTCTGTGTGTTCAACGATACTATGATAAATATCATAATAAAGGTTGTGAAATCGTTTTTTCGGAGGATGTATTGTAATAAAGGGAACTAGGATGTAAATTCCATCCACCTGGGTCTATCTTCCTGTACAAAAGTATCAAAAATGAGATAAAATTTGTATTGTTAACGAAAAACGTTTAAATTATCTCAATCTTATTGGTATGCATGAAAGATGGGCTACTGACCGACCGCCAGAAAGAGGTTTTAAGATACCGGAAGTCAGGCCTGACACAACAACAGATTGCCGATATCATCAATACATCAAAGGCAAATGTCTGCACCATTGAGAAATCAGCGATGGAGAACATCAAACGTGCAAGAGAGACGATTGAGTTCTTCCACAGTCTGGATTCACGTCATCTCTGTACAATTGGTAAGGGTCAGGATCTGTTAGAGTCTGTTCAGCAAGTATTTGATGAGGCAGAAAAGATTGGTATCAAGGTTAAGTATGACACGGTTCAACTGATGAATCGGATTCGTGATGAGATCCCTGAGAAGAACCGTTCACGGTATGTTCGAAATCCGATTGAAGTCTACATCAAGGATGATGGGGATCTCTACTTTGAATGAAGTTTCCTGAAAGCAATATCTTTATTACTCTTTTTCTCTCATATGTATGAAGCCTGAATCTATGGGTATTTTTACATACCTGTATATTTGACGGTCAAATCGCAGAAAAATAAAATTTCTGCGGAGTGACAGGATTGCGTTCATCGCAATGGGCTGATATAGTGGGATGTGATTTCGGCAAGGGTGGACGATGCGGCCCATTACCTGTGATTGATCACGGGTTAAGCCTGAATTTCACGCATCTTACGAGAGACCGGTATCTGAACGCATTACATCTGACTGCCTGACTACACGTCAAGGATTTCGTTCTGGCACCCTGAGTAATAAAGGGCGCATAAGACTTCTGGTACCTTGACGCTGTGGGGAGAGGCAGGTCTGAACGTTCGTTCAGCTGAAGTTACGCTTCATGCAACTTCTGCTATAAGGTATACTTCGTGTCTCTGATCCTGCATCGACTATCATTCTGGCAGAACTGCCTGAATGATCTGATACAGACAGAAGGACTGATTGAAAAATGCCAAACGTACACAGACCCCGCATGGGTTCCCTGGCATTCAGCCCACGGAAACGGGCGAAGAGCCAGGTACCGAAATATCATGCATGGCCCGCATATGAAGGAGAGCCAGCGCTCCAGGGTTTTGCCGGATACAAGGTTGGAATGACCCATGTCATCATGGTCGATGACCATGTAAAAAGTCCAAATGAAGGCAAGGACATCATGGTTCCTGTCACGGTTGTTGAAGTGCCTGATATGAAGGTTGCTGCAATCCGTGTTTACCGCAAAGATACCTACGGTCACCACCCGATGACCGAGATCTGGGCAGAGAACCTTGAGTCTGACCTCGGACGCAGAATTAACCTGCCAAAGAATTACAAGCGCGAAGAGGCTGAAAAGAAGATTCGCGAGGCAATTGAAGCAGGCAAGATCGTCGATGTCGTTGCCATAACATATACCCGCCCAGCACTCCTCACCGGTGTTCCAAAGAAGGTCCCTGACCTCATGGAGACTCGTGTTGGTGGAGGTAGCATTGCAGAACGGTTCGACTTTGCTGTCGGCATGCTTGGAAAGGATGTTGACATCCGTGGCATGTTTCAGGTTGGTCAGTACACCGATGTTACTGCAATCACCAAAGGAAAGGGTACCCAGGGTCCAGTTAAGCGTTGGGGAGTTCACCTCCGTAAACGCAAGCACTCACGCGGCGGCAAAGAACGCCATGTTGGTACTCTCGGACCATGGACTCCGCACCATGTACGGTGGCAGGTTCCAATGATGGGTCAGATGGGATATCAGCAGCGGACTGAGTATAACAAACGCCTCATCCGGATCGGTGAAGACGGCGCAGATGTGACCCCTGAAGGAGGATTCCTGCACTATGGTGAAGTCCGGAGCCGGTATGTCCTTATCAAGGGTTCACTTCCGGGCCCGTGCAAGCGTCTTGTAAGAATCAGACACGCAATCCGCCAGGGTGAGCATAAGATCCGCGAGCCTGTGGTTGAATTCGTGAGCCAGCAGAGCAAGCAGGGGTGAGTTAGATGAAAGCACAGGTTTTATCATTGTCAGGTTCGGTTGACCATGAGATCGAACTCCCGTCTGTCTTTGCATCCGAGTACCGCCCGGATCTCATCAAGAAGGCGGTCATCTCGATCCAGAGCCACCGGTACCAGCCCCATGGAGCATATGTCTACGCCGGGATCACTAAATCAGCCGTCGGCTGGGGTAGCGGTCGTGGTGCATCACACGTTCCACGTCTGAAGAACAGTTCCCGGGCTGCAAAGGTTCCGCAGGCAAAGGGTGGTCGTGAGGCTCATCCGCCTGTAGTCCAGAAAGTCCTGACCCGCGACATCAACCGCAAGGAGAGAAGAAAAGCTCTCGGTTCAGCAATTGCAGCAACCATCAGCGATGATCTTGTTAAGTCACGTGGTCACGTCTTTGAAGGTTCTCTTCCGTTTGTGCTCACCAACGAGTTTGAAGCTCTTGGGAAGACCAAGGATGTAATCGCAGCCCTGCGGGCAATCGGTGTTTACAACGATATTCTCAAGGCTGAAGGATCACGCAAGGTTCGTGCAGGTCGCGGAAAGATGCGTGGACGCCGGTACAAACAGCGCAAGAGTCTGCTTATTGTAACTGGAAGCCAGCCACTTCGTGCAGCACGCAACCTTGCAGGTGTGGATGTCTGCCCGGTTGACAGCCTGAATGTCGAACTCCTCGCTCCGGGAACCCAGTCGGCACGTCTGACTGTCTGGACCGAAGATGCAATCGTCAGGCTTGGGGGTGAACAATAATGGTTCTGAAGTTCCCGCATGCAACTGAAAAAGCAACCTACGGGGTAGAGAACGAGAGTAAAATCCAGTTTGTTGTTGATCGTAACGCAACCAAACCGGAGATCAAGAAGGCGGTCGAGAAGATGTTCGGCCAGCAGGTCACCTCAGTAAGGACGATGATGACCACCAAGGGTGAAAAGAAAGCCATCATCGGATTTACCAATGAGAAGTCCGCAGAGGAGATCCTCAGCCGTCTCGGCATAATGTAAGGTGGTGTAAGATGGGACATCGAATCACAACACAGAGCCGTGGACACGGAGGACCAACCTACCGTGCACCGTCACACCGGTACAAGGCTGCACTTCGTCACCTCGGGCGCAATGACCAGACGGTGAACGCGGTCATTATTGATATCGAGCACGATCCGGCAAGGCACACGCCGATTGCCAAGGTCGAGGTTGAAGGCAGCGAGAAAAAGTACGTTCTTGTCACAGAAGGACTCGGAGTCGGGGACAGCATGTCCTGGGGATCTGAAGTCTCATACAAGAATGGAAACACACTTCCGATGTCTGCAATCCCAACCGGTGCATACATCTGTAATATTGAAGCCAGACCCAACGATGGTGGTAAGTTCGTCCGTGCAGGCGGCGTTCAGGCCATGATCACCGATAAGATGGAAGGCCGTGTTGCAGTCCGGATGCCAAGCGGAAAGACCAAGTGGTTCAACGGTCAGTGCCGTGCAACCGTTGGTGTTGTCGCTGGTGGTGGCCGCAGCGAGAAGCCGTTTGTCAAGGCTGGTAAGAAATATCACAAGATGAAGAATACCGCAAGCAACTGGCCACGGGTCAGAGGTGAGGCAATGAACGTCATCGATCACCCATTCGGTGGTGGAGGACATCAGCACGCCGGCAGACCAAAGACAGTGAGCCGCGGAACATCCCCTGGCCGGAAGGTTGGGCACATAGCTGCACGCCGCACAGGCAGAAGGAGGTAAGCGGATGGCAAAGAAGGTACAGAAGAAGCTGCCAAGGCGAAAGGAGGAGTTCACATACCATGGATTCAACGCCGAGGCTCTCAAATCCATGAGCATTGAGGAACTGCTTCCTGTCATGCCCTCACGGGCACGCCGGAAGGTTCTTCGCGGATGGACCATCAGCGAGGACAAACTCCTTGCTGATCTGCGCAAGGGTGACAACCGTGTCAAGACTCATGTCCGTGATATGATCATTCTCCCGGAGATGATCGGACGTGAGATCGAGATTTATAACGGGAAGGAGTTTGTAAAGGTTGAGATTCAGCCTGAATCAGTCTTCCATTACCTCGGTGAGTTCGCTCTGACACGTAGGAAAGTCTCTCACGGTTCTGCCGGTATCGGAGCAACCCGGTCGAGCAAGTTCGTTCCACTGAAGTGATGCGAATGGGAAGAATCGAGTATTCAAACAAGGTGGAAGGGGACAATCTGGCTCGCGGCCGGGTGAATGAGGCACCGATCTCCCCCAAGCATGCAATTGAGATTGCCCGGTTTGTCAGGGGAAAGTCCCTTGCAGAGGCTGAAGCATACCTGAATGATGTGGTTGACCTGAAAAAGGCCATTCCCTTCAAGCGGTTCAACAGAAATGTTGCTCACAAGCGTGGCCTTGTCGGCTGGGATGGCGGACGCTACCCACAGAAGGCAAGCCAGGTATTCCTCAAGCTCTTCAACAGCGTGCGAAAGAACGCAGAATACAGCGGACTTGACACCGAAAAACTTCGGATCATTCACGTCTCTGCAAACCGCGGAATCCGCCGCCGGAGTTTCATGCCCCGTGCAATGGGCAGAGCAACCCCGAAGGATCGGCAGACCGTCAACATCGAGATGATCGTCTCCGAGCAGGAGGCCTGAACGTATGGCAATTGAACGTAAGTTTGTAGCAGACGGCGTCCGGAAGGTCAGGGTAGAGAAGCACCTCTCCCGTGAACTCAAGCGTGCCGGGTATGGCGGTATGGATCTTATCCGTACCCCTCTCGGAACCCAGGTGACGATCTTTGCAGAGAAGCCGGGTATCGTCATCGGAAAAGGTGGAAAGGTCGTTCGCAACCTGACCCAGGATCTTGCAACTGTCTATGGGGTTGAGTCCCCTCAGATTGAGGTCCAGCAGGTCGACAACCCGAACCTGAATGCACAGATTATGGCCGAGCGGCTTGCCAGTGCGCTTGAACGCGGCTGGTATTTCAGAAAGGCAGGCTCATCCACGATTCGCAGGATCATGGAGTCTGGTGCACTCGGTTGCGAGGTTGTCATATCCGGAAAGCTCACCGGTGCCCGTGGTCGTGTCCAGAAGTTCACTGAAGGATACATCAAGCACTCAGGAGATCCGGTAAACACCATCGTCGAGAAGGGATTTGCAGTAGCAATCAAGAAACTCGGAGTTATCGGTGTTCAGGTACGGATCATTCCGCCAGGCGCACAGCTCCCTGATCACTTCCAGGTAACTGCGGTTCTTGAGAAGAAGAAGGCAAGCCTTGCTCCCCATCTGACAAAGATCTCATCTGAGTCAGTCGGTGAAGAGGATGTTCCTCTTGAAGAGATGCTCGATGAGCCTGATGCAGGAGAGGATCTCTGATGGCGATCTTCCGAGCACATGATGTCAGCCAGCTCTCTGATGTCGAACTTGGAGAACAGGTCGACAAGCTCAAGATGGAACTGATCCAGTACCGGGGCAAGGTCAGTGCTGGTGGCGCTCCAGAAAACCCGGGTCAGATCCGCGAGATTCGCCGGACCATCGCCCGGATGAAGACCGAACAGAACCGCAGAAGCCGGGCATGATCACGCCGCAGAACATTCTGTTCCATGAATTCATCGGACTGGATGTTGCGGTGGCACATGCCTCAAACCCATCCCTTGTGGGAGTTTCGGGACTCATCATTGATGAGACCAGAAATACGGTCATGATTAAGACCGAATCTGGTCTGAAGATGGTGGGAAAGAAGGGTGTAACCCTTAGAACCCGGCTTCCAGGGGGAAAAGTCGTTGATCTGGATGGCTCAGCACTCCTGATGGCTCCGGAGAGACGGACAACAATGCGAATCAGAAGATAGAGGTTCATAATGGCAAGAAATATCGGATTTAACGTCCCTGCACCGGAAAAGGAGTGTACGGACGTAAACTGCCCGTTCCATGGCACCTTGCCGGTGCGCGGCCAGGTGATCACCGGCAAAGTCGTGAGCGACAAGATGACGGGGTCGGTAGTGATCAGGAGGGACTACCTGCACTTCGTCAAGAAGTACCAGCGGTATGAGAAGCGGAGTTCAAAAATTCACGCACACAACCCACCATGCCTGCATGCACGGGTTGGAGATACCGTGAGCATCGCCGAGTGCAGACCACTCTCCAAGACCAAGACCTTCGTGGTCATTGAGGTGAACAAGTCATGAAGGGTCTTGGGATAAAGGTCCCACGATCAGTCAGCACCGGAACCAGGATGGCCTGTGCAGACAACACCGGAGCACGGCTCGTTCAGGTTGTCTCGGTCTTTGGATACCATGGTGTCCGCCGCAGGCAGCCAAAGCTCGGACTTGCTGACATCGCCACGGTGAGTGTCAAGAAGGGAACACCCGACATGCGGAGGAAACTCGTGCGTGCCGTAGTTATCCGCCAGAAGAAAGAGATTCGTCGCCCCAGCGGACTTCGCCTCAGCTTTGAGGACAACGCTGTTGTGGTCGTTGATGAGAAGAATGAGCCACGAGGAACTGAGATCAAGGGTCCGGTTGCTCGTGAGGTCGCGATCCGGTACCCCCGTATCGGTTCGATGGCCACGATCATCGTGTGAGTGGTGCGAATGGTAAGGATTGCAAGTAAACAACCAAGAAAACAGCGCAAAGCCCGGTACAATGCCGCGCACCACGAGCGCGGATCACTTCTGCACGCTTCCCTGTCCAAGGAACTGCGTGAGAAGTACAACCAGAGAAGTGTCCGGGTTGTCAAGGGCGACACCGTTAAGGTTGTCCGTGGCGACCACACCGGAACATCAGGCTCTGTGGATTTAGTAATTACAAAGAAATCCCAGATCATCGTTGACGGCGTGTCTGTCAAGAAGGCAGATGGTACTGAAGTGCCACGCCCGATTGATCCCTCAAATGTCATAGTTACCGAACTGAACCTTGAGGACAAGCGACGCGAGCAGAAACTGGGTGGTGAATAAGATGGGACAACACCTGAAGAGAGTTGTAGCACCAAATTCCTGGGGTATTGCAAGAAAGACGACAAAGTTCGTCATGAAGCCCTCCCCGGGTCCGCACAACACCAATGCACTGCCGATCGCTGTCTGGCTCCGTGATCATATCGGGGTAGCCCGCAATATGAAGGAAGTCAAGCAGATCCTTCGTCAGCGTGAGGTTATTGTGAACGGTCGTGCCTGCAGACATGCAGACATGGGCATCGGTATCTTTGATATAATCTCCATTCCGAAGACCGGCAAACACTACCGGATTCTTCGTGATGCAAAAGGCCGGCACAAGACCATCCAGATCGATGCAGAAGCAGCCCAGTCCAGACTGGTCAAGATCTCAAACAAGACGATCATCAAGGGTGGAAAGGTTCAGCTGAACCTGCGTGACGGTTCCAACATCATCGCGGACAACACATACAAATCCGGTGACTCGGTTGTTCTTTCCCTGAAAGATGGTGAGATGAACAAGATCATCGATCACTTCCCATACCAGACCGGAAGCATGGTTATGGTCATCGGTGGGAAACACTCCGGTAACATCGCCCGGATTACTGATCGTGTCATTGTTAACGGCAGCCTTCCAAACCGGGTCATTCTGAAGGATGAAGAGACCGGGGATGCTTTCGAGACCATTGACGAGTATGTTGTGACCGTTGGTCGCGAGAAGTCAGCAGTCGACAACTGGGGGATTGAAGAATGAACCCAAACCGTGCAGTCTCCATCGACAAGATCGTCGTTCACATGGGTGTCGGAGAAGCCGGAGACCGTCTTGTCAGTGCAGAGAAGATCATGAATGAGATCACCGGGAACAAGCCTGTTCGCGGTGTGGCCAAACAGACAATCCCGGCATTCGGGCTTCGCAAGGGCCAGCCACTCAGTTGCAAGACCACTCTGCGTGGTGCTGTAGCAGAAGAATTTCTGACCACCTCTCTCAAGGTAGTCGGAAACAAACTCTCGGCCCGGGCAGTCGATCAGCAGGGGAACTTCTCCTTTGGTGTCGAAGAACACACCGATTATCCGGGTCAGAGTTATGATCCGAAGATCGGAATCTTTGGTCTTGATGTCACCGTTGTCGTTAAGCGGAACGGTGTCCGGATTGCCCGGAGACACATTCAGACCAAGAAACTTCCGCTGAAACAGCGGGTATCCCATGAAGACACAGTTGGTTTCCTGGGAGAGAAATACGGTGTGGAGGTTCAGTAATGTCTGAGAAGGCTGGAAAAGAGAGGACAAAAGTTTTCGGACGCGGAGCACACGAATGCAAGCTCTGTGGACGGAAGCAGGGACTTGTCCGCAGATACAGTATATACTTCTGCAGACAGTGCTTCAGAGAGTGGGCCAGCAAGCTTGGCTTTAAGAAACTGAACTGAGGAGGAGAGTAATGGCAAGACTGAATACGGTTGCGGATGCGCTATGTACGCTCAAGAATGCTGCAGACACCGGACGGGCTGAATGCACTGTCCAGCCTGCAGGTACCTTGATCGGCGAGATGCTTCGCGTTATGAAAGAAGCCGGTTATATCAGGGAGTATACCCTTGTTGAGGACGGACGTGGCGGCCAGTTTAAGGTTACCATGTCAGGTATGATCAACAAGTGTGGTGCCATCTCCCCCCGGTTTTCGGTAAAGCTGGCTGACATGGAGAGCTGGGAACAGCAGTACCTCCCATCCAAGAGCATCGGTATGCTGCTGGTTTCTACTTCGAAAGGAGTGATGCCACATCATGAGGCACGTCAGCTTGGAATCGGCGGCGAACTGCTGGGGTACGTGTACTAAGGGTGGAACAGATGTCAGCTCATAGAACTGTATCCATTCCCGAAGGAGTCACTGTTACCATGGTCGACTCCGTTCTTAAGGTAAAAGGACCCAAAGGCGAACTTCAGCGTGATATGTGGCACCCTGCCATCAATATCGTTATCGAAGATGGTCAAGCGAACTTTACCACCGAGTCACCAAAGAAGCAGGTTGTGGCAATGGTCGGAACCCTTGCATCACACTGCAAGAACATGTGCACTGGTGTAACCAATGGGTACCAGTACAACCTCAAGGTTGTCTATAGCCACTTTCCGATCCAACTGAAGATGCAGGGAGAAAAACTTGAGATCTTCAACTTCCTTGGTGAGAAATACCCGCGGTATGCCCGTGTCCTTCCAGGAACATCAGTAAAACTCGGAACCGACGAGGTAACTGTGACTGGTATTGACAAGGAACTGGTCGGGTCAACCGCTTCAAACATCGAAAAGGCTACCCGGATCCGGGATCGTGATCCACGTGTCTTCCAGGACGGGATTTACATCGTTGCCAGAGGTGAACAGTAATGGTATCAGAGATCAGACGTCTCCTTCGTGTAAGAAAGGCAAAAGAAGCCCGGTTTAAACGCGAGGGCGTTGATAAGAAGGTAACCATCAAGGACTCCTGGCGAAGACCCCGTGGTCTGCACAGTAAACAGAGGAAACTTCGTAAGGCAAAGGGTGCCCACCCGGATCCAGGATACGGCAGTCCTCTCGCAGTTCGTGGTATGCACCCGTGCGGTCTGCGTGAAGTCAGAGTCTGCAACCTGAACGATATGGAAGGGGTCGACGCTGCAACCCAGGCAATACGTATCAGTGCAACTGTCGGTCGCAAGAAGCGTGAGATCATCCAGAACAAGGCCGCAGAAGCTAAGATCCGCGTTCTTAACTGGAAGGATGCATCCAAGCCGGTATCGGCAGGAAAATCTGCATCAAAAGTCGCCAAGACTGATGCAAGTGAGGAGGAAGAATAAATGAGTCAGATTTCTGGTCAGAGACGCCTGGCTGCCGAGGTCCTTAAGTGTGGCCTCAACCGCGTCTGGTTCGATCCCGAAAAGATCGACGACGTGCAGCGGGCTATCTCTCGTGAAGACATCAGAAACCTGATCACGGAGGGAGCCATTGCTGCCCACCAGAAGGTAGGCAACTCCCGTGGACGGGCACGTATAATGATGGCAAAGCGGAGCTACGGACACCGCAAGGGTCCGGGCCGCAGAAAGGGAGCCATCGGTTCCCGAACCGTCAGCAAGGAACGCTGGGTTTCGCGTATCCGTGCCCAGCGGAAGGTACTCCGTGACCTGCGTGAATCTGGTGAGATTGAGCGTTCCGTATACCGCCGGTTCTACCGTCGTGCAGCTGGTGGTCAGTTCAGGACTGTGGCACATCTGAAGGCCCAGATCGAGATAGGGAGGGCACAGTAATGGCAACCGGTCCACGATACTTTGTCTCCTTCCGCCGCAGGCGTGAAGGAAGAACCGACTACCATGCACGGCATAAACTTGTCGTGTCAATCCGCCCGCGGATGGTTGTCAGAAAGACCAACAAGCACATCATCTGCCAGATGGTGACTGCTCACCTTGAGGGAGACCGTACTCATGTTACTGCGAACTCAGCAGATCTTCGCAAGTTCGGGTATGAAGGCTCACTGAGCAACACACCAGCAGCATATCTGACTGGCATTCTCTTTGCAGTCAGAGCACTAAATGCAGGAAAAGATGCTGCAATCCTTGACATCGGCCTTCACCGGGCAAGTCCGGGAGCACGTGTCTTTGCTGCACTGAAGGGTGCTGCAGAAGCAGGTCTTGACATTCCGCACTCTGAGGATATTCTTCCCTCTGATGAGCGGTGTAACGGAGAACATATCGCAGCATACGCCCCCGACCGTGCAGGAACCCTGCCTGCCAATGTGGCAGCAACTCGGGATGCAATCATGGGGGAGCTGAACTGAGATGGCATACGAGAAGACAGAATGGGTACCCCTGACCGGTCTTGGACGCATGGTCCAGGCCGGTGAGATCAAGAGCATTGACGAGGCGCTCGCCAGTGGGAAACCCATCAAAGAACCTGAGATCGTTGATGCATTCCTCCCTGACCTCGTGGATGAGGTGCTCGACATCAACATGGTACAGCGGATGACCGATTCCGGTCGTCGTGTCAAGTTCAGGGCTGTTGTCGTCGTCGGTAACCACGACGGATACATCGGCTTCGGACAGGGCAAGGACTCCCAGGTTGGAGACGCGATCAAGAAAGCGATCGTAAACGCCAAGACACACGTGATCAAGGTAAAGCGTGGATGTGGTTCATGGGAATGCGGGTGCAGCCATCCGCACTCAATCCCCATGCAGGTCACCGGTGATGCAGGCAGTGTCAAGGTGACACTCAAGCCGGCACCACAGGGAATCGGACTTGTAACCGGAGACATCGGAAAGAAGGTGCTTCAGCTCGCCGGTATCCGTGATGTCTGGGCACAGACCGAAGGTCAGACCCGGACGACCATCAACTACGCCAAGGCAACCTTCAACGCTCTGAAAGCGACCAATATGATCAGGCTGGGAGGAAAGGAGTAATGTATGCAGTTGTTCAGGTCCGCGGAACGGTTAAGACCCGCCGGGAGATCAAGGACACCCTGAAGATGCTCCGTCTTCACCACATCAACCACTGTGTCATCATCCCTGACACTCCGGCGTATGTCGGAATGATCCGCAAGGTCAAGGACTTTGTTGCATATGGTGAAGTTGATGCCGGCACGGTTGAAGAACTTCTGAAAACCCGTGGACGCCTCACTGGTGATGTTCACCTTACTGATGAGTACATCAAGGAGAACTCCCAGTATACTGGTATCTCCGAGTTTGCAAAGGCACTCTCTTCAGGCGAGGCACGGCTGGCAGATGTTCCCGGACTCAAACCGGTTCTGCGGCTGCACCCGCCACGTAAAGGGTATAAGACCACCAAGAGGACCTACCAGCAGGGCGGTTCACTCGGGTACCATGGGGAGAATATTAACGATCTCCTCTATAAGATGAGGTGAGCAGATGCCAGTCAACAAGCGATCCAAGTACCGTGGCTCACGCACCTGTGGTGGTGGGACCCACAAGAACCGTCGTGGAGCAGGAAACCGTGGAGGCAGAGGTAATGCTGGTGTCAACGCACACCACTTTGTAAAGGCTTACCTCGTCAGAGGCCCGGTCTTTGGCAAGTGCGGATTCAAGCACCACCATGAGGCCTCTATCACCGGAGACGTCCTTGACATTGGTGAGATCGACCAGATGGTTCCGGTTCTCGTCAGGTCCGGAGTTGCACAGGAAGAAGGCGACACTGTTGTCTTTGATGCAGCAGTCCTCGGTGTAGAAAAGGTTCTTGGTGGCGGTAAGGTCAGCCACAAGATGAAAATCACGGCCGCGGCGTTCTCCCAGCAGGCGATCGCCAAGATTGAGGCGAAAGGCGGTCATGCGATGACCTCCTGAACCTCTTTTTTGGGGGAACATAATGGGTGAGATTCTAGACCGGATGGAGCCTCTTCTGGCAATGATGCCAGCAGTAAAAGCTCCGGAAGGTCACGTTCATTTTAAGAACAAACTGGCTTGGACAGCCGGGATTCTGCTGGTCTACTTTATTCTGACAAACATTCCTGTGTTTGGTCTGGCTGCATCATCCCAGGATATGTTCGAGTACTACCGGGCTCTGCTTGCCGGTGCCAGCGGTTCAATTGTTCATCTCGGTATCGGACCAATTGTTACTGCATCGATCGTTCTTCAACTGCTCAAGGGAGCAGACATCATTCACATTGATACCAGTGAGATCAAAGGTCAGATTCAGTACATGGGTCTGCAGAAACTCATGATCTTTGTGATGATTGCAGTTGAAGCCGCACCGATGATTGTGGGTGGATTTTTAAAGCCTGATCCGGCTGTTGCACTCGCACTCTTCGGAGGAAATTCTAATCTACTTGCATTCATCATCTTCCTGCAGATCTGCCTTGGTGGCGTTCTTGTATTCATGATGGATGAGGTCGTGACCAAATGGGGTATTGGCTCTGGTGTCGGTCTCTTCATCATTGCAGGTATCTCACAGGCACTTGTGAACGGTTTCATCAACTGGACATCAGTGAACGATGCGTATCCGGTTGGTTTCTTCCCACGGTTATTCGCGGTTGTGCTGGATGGTGCAAACTTTATCCAGTACTTTGGAACCGAGCTGATCGCGTTCATCTGTACTATCGGTATCTTCCTCCTGATCGTGTACGTGGAGTCTACCAGGGTTGAGATTCCACTTGCACACACCCAGGTCAGAGGGGCAAGGGCACGCTTCCCGGTCAAACTGATCTACGCAAGTGTGCTTCCGATGATTCTCGTCCGTGTGCTGCAGGCAAACTTCCAGATGATCGGTCTGTTCCTCAATAACATCGGGATCACCTTCCTTGGTGAGTTCCAGGGACAGTCACCGGTCAGCGGCCTGATGTGGTTCCTCGCTCCGATCAACCACCCGACCGACTGGATGTGGTGGATGCCGAATTATGTCGGAACTCACCCTCCATGGGAAGTTCTCATCAGACTCGGCATTGACTCAATGGTCATGATCGTCGGTGGTGCAATCTTCGCACTCTTCTGGGTGAAGACTGCAGGTCTCGACTCAAAGGCAGTTGCACGGCAGATTCAGAACTCAGGCATGTCCATCCCAGGATACCGGCGTAACCCGGCAATCCTTGAGAAGGTTCTTGACCGGTACATCCCCCGTGTTACTGTCATCGGTGGAGTGTTCATCGGTCTCATGTCTGTTGTTGCAAACCTCTTCGGTGTGATCGGTTCCGTTTCCGGTACCGGTCTGCTGCTGACGGTGAGTATCACCTATCGGTTATACGAACAGATTGCCAGTGAACAGATCATGGAGATGTACCCCTTCATGAGAACGTTCTTTGGTAAGGAGTAATAGAGGATTATATCTATGGCTGGGAAAAAGGTCATCATCACGGGTGTTCCGGGAGTTGGAAAAACTTCAGTTATCAATGAGTCTATGGCTCGGCTTGAGGCTGAAGGTGTTCCATACCAGAACATCAATTTTGGAACCTTTATGTTCGAGGTCGCCCAGCGTGAAGGGATGGTCAAAGATCGCGATGAGATGCGTAAGCTTGACAAGAATGCCCAGAGAAGGCTTCAGCAGCTTGCATCCCAGGCAATCGCTAAGATTGAAGGCAATGTTATCATTGATACCCATGCTTCAGTTAAGACTCCTGCCGGGTTCCTGGCAGGACTTCCTGAATGGGTGCTTCGTGAACTCAAACCGGATATCATCATCCTTGTAGAGACGGACGAGGATCAGATCCTGAAACGCCGCCTCTCTGACGCGACCCGTGTACGTGACATTGAGGGAGCACGTGCAATCGCTGATCATCAGAACTTTAATCGGGCTGTGGCGGCCGCATATGCGACAATCACCGGCTGTACGATAAAATATATCACCAATGCTGATTTTCTCATCGACCGGGCTGTCGAAGAGATGATGCAGACCCTCCGGTGACTTTTTTATGGGTTCATCCAAATCGGGAAACATGAGTATGATGCCACTCATCCTTGCGATGGGTCTCATCATGGTCGCGAGTATTGAGATCGTCCGGGAGGGAATCGGTACATCACTGAATGTCGCACTTGGCCCTCTTGTTGACACGCTGCAAATTCCTTTTTATATCGTTATTCTTCTTCTCTCTGCAATGACCGGTTTCTACTCTTCAATCATCCAGAAGTACACCATTGACTACCGGAAGATGAAAGAGACGCAGAACAAGATGAAGGATTTCCAGAAAGAGTATCGTGAAGCGATGCTCTCAAAGGATGAGAAGCGGATTAAGAAGATTGAGGGGAAGCGTGACAACATGATGAAGGATCAGCTTGAGATGAGCCAGGCCCAGTTCAAGCCGATGGGATACATCATGGTCATCACGCTTCCGATCTTCTTCTGGCTCTATTTCAGGCTTAATAATTATGATGCACTGATAACCATGCCGTTCTGTGGTTCAGTTCATCTGACCGCTGCAATACTTGGTCCGGTTCCTGCATGGATGATCTGGTATATGCTCTGTTCCATCTCACTCTCCCAGGTTATCAGAAAAGCCCTTGATATCGGGGGAATCTGATCGATGAGGGTCACCATAAGTGGCCTTCCAGGGAGCGGTACCACCTCCCTTACCTATCATCTGGCAAGTGAGCACCGGTTTGATGTCATATCAGCTGGTGAGGTCTTCCGCCAGATGGCAAAGGAAAAGGGGATGAGTCTTGCTGAGTTTGGTGCGTTCTGTGAGAGCGATCCTTCGGTTGACAAACTGATCGATGAACGGCAGCGTGAGATAGCGCTCTCGCAGGATCAGATCCTTATTGAGGGACGCCTCTCCGGATGGATGCTTCCAGAAGCAGATCTCAGGATCTGGCTGAAGGCATCACTTGAGTGTAGAGTCAGACGGATACTTGACCGGGATCAGTTTGCTGACTTTGATCACGCCATGCAGGCAACTGCTGACCGGGAGGCAAGTGAAGCTCTTCGCTACAAACAGTACTATAATATTGACTATGCATCACTTGCCCCATATCATCTGGTCCTTGATACCGAACTCTGGACTGTAGAGCAGCTTGGAAGGATCGTCTCTTCTGCCCTGCAGGCCAGGCTTGAAAACGAGTAGGTTCTCTTAGAACCCTTTTTTATATCGAAACATCTTCGGTCTCTTCTGACTGCTCTTCTGCAAGTATCTCTGTCAGGATATCATATCCTGCGTCTGCCAGAGCGATGATCAGCGGTCCGATGATAAGGCCAATCGGTCCAAGAATTAGCATTCCTCCGAAGATACCGATCATCATCAGCACCGGATGAATGGAGATTCTCCTGGCAAGGAGACGGGGCCTGATCCAGAAGTCCTGCAGGCCTGATATGAGGGGGTATCCAACCACAGCAACAAGAAGAAGTCCCCGTGTATCTCCCTGTGCTATGGCATATACTGCGAGAATGAGGGTGATCAGTTGCGGACCAAAGAACGGGAAAAGGTGTGATGCTGCACATAGGAATGCCCAGAACACAATTTGACCATATCCCAGGATCCAGAAGAAGGGGAGAGTAAGAAAGAAGGTGAGGACTGCTACGCTGATATTGACCACATAGACACCGTACATGGTATCGGTGACAACCCTGCAGAGTATTGTGATGTACCGGTTCATCTGTGACGGGATTATCGAGAAGAACTGGGATGAGAGTGTCTCACCGTTCCGTAGAAGCAGAAAGAGAATTAGTATGACGATGAACAGTTCAACCATCAGGCCGGGGAGACCTTGTGCGATAGAACTCAAACTCTGAATAATCGCCGGTGCTGAGTCTTCGACTATCTTTGCCGAATCCTGATGGAGGTATGTTCCTCCAAGTGTTGTTAGCAGGTATCCGGTGAATGACTGGGAACCTGGCTGATAATTTCTGATCGAGGCTGCAATGGTCTGTGCCACTTCAAAGATATAAAACCTGGTAATGATGACTGAGTTGGCGAGAAGGAGTAGGAACCCCAGGATCCCTGTGATTGAAAGCAGACAGACAGATATTGCTGCATACCCTCTTCCAATATACTTCTCCAGGTATTTCTGGGCAGGCATGAGAACAACTGCGAGCGAGATTGCAATCACTGTTGCATAAGCTAATCTCCAGAAAAGGAACGCGGTAAGGAGAAGTATGGTAGTAGCAAGGATGATTCCTGCACGTTGTTCCCCTGAAAGTCTCTTGAAAAAGTCCGGGATACGCGGTTGTGGCTGTTGTTTCAGCATAACTCATTCCTGTGTCGCAATGAGACGTTTTGTCTTCTCCTGATAAGATGGTTATCCATGCTGCCTGATGACTGTCCTCATCTGTTTGCCTGGATGAGATTTGAGAGCCTGACATTCTTCTGTCTGAAGGGCGAACAATAACTAGCGATATGAATTCCGGATATGCCTGGCGTGGATCAATGTTTTGTGCATCAATTCTGGTCTTCGTACTTAGTATACTGGTTCCGGCTCTGGCAGATACTCCCGGAGGTTCGATAGATGTCTCCTATTACAAGGGAGAACACGGTAATGATTCGATCCCTGATATGATAGAAGCGGGTAAGTCCTATCCGGTCACGATTACCTTCAGGAACACCGGGATGGTCTCCTGGGACTGGGGAGTAGAGAAGTTCGGTCTTTTATACCAGGGTCTTCAGTCATCTATACAGGTTGATCCCGTCTTTTCCCGGCTGGGGAAGGATACTGAGACAAAGCCAGGTGACGTGATAACTTTTCCCCTGACATTGATTCCTCCTGATAAACCCGGTGATTACACCATCAGCTTCTCGATGGCGACACTGAAGGGAGAGAGTTACAACACCTTCCCTGAAACCTTCTCAAAGACTGTAAAGGTCATCTCACAGGATGGTATCTCCTCTGGATCTGTTGGTTCAATCATCGTCTCGTCTATCCCCACCGGCTCACAGGTTCTTATCGGTGGTGATGTCAGGGGATCCACCCCACTCACAATCCCTGACCTGATGCCTGCAACATATGATTTGAGCGTTACATCACCTGAGTACAAAACTAAGGCTGTCCAGGTTAAGGTTGAGCCCGGTTCAGTCAGCCGCCTCAGAGTCGATCTCACCAGTCCAAACACAACTGACATCTCCATCGAGAAGGATGAGCGGTATACCCTGCTCGGATTTCTCAAGGCAAACCTTCCCCTTCTCATTCTGACCATAGCGATCCTCTTCTTTGGTCTTCAGATGCTGATGATGGATACCAAGCGGTTTCCGGAGAATCATCCGATGCGGCTCCTGGTCAGGCCGATAACCATTGTTCCGGTAAGTTTCGATGGGAAGGGCGGATCCAATAAGTTGATGCAGAAAGGATCTGCAAAAGGTTCTGATGGTGCAGGCACGGGTGCTGATGAGCAGAGTACAAAGCGGGGAGACACCGCTGCTACGAGAACAGCCGGACAGACCTCTTCACGTTCTCGTGAACTCAAGGACAAGAAATCCGGCTATGGGGATGAACAGAAGAGGCATAAGGATCTGAAGGGAGAAGAGACAGAAGAGCTGAAGGTTGCTGATGTTGATCAACAGGCCCGTGATATCGATAATCCGTTCGGGTTCCCTGATGGTCTGAAAGACCGGTATGAACCTCTCGGGGTGGCGGGAGATGATGCATATGCCCGTGTCTTCAAGGTGCGGAAAAAGGACAACGGGAGTATCCGTGCCCTGAAGGTCTCTCACCTGAAACAGGCTGGAAGTGAGATTCTACGGAAAGAGGCGTCGGTCTGGGGAAATATGAGGCATCCGAATGTGGTCAAATTGTACAAGGCCGAATTCGAAGATGAACTGAGTTTTCTCGATCTGGAGTTTCTCGAGGGTATCAGGTACAAAGGAGGATCCCTGACCTCTCTCTCGGCACTTCCGAAACCTCTCCGCGAAAAATATGCCGTCTCACTGATCCGTGATGTGGCAACCGGACTCAAGTATACTCATAACCTTGGAATCAGGCATTACCATCTGCAAACCGGTGATATTCTGCTTACGCCGAAGATGCAGGCAAAGATATCCGGGTATGCAAGAGGGAAGAATGAACTCGGATTCTCAGTCCCAGAGTCAGATACACGGGAAGCTACTGCAGCGTACCTTGCTCCTGAGCAGAAGGATGAAGCCCTCTTTGGTAATCCTGGGAGAAAGACTGACATCTATCAACTTGGGGTGATCTTTTACGAACTACTGACCGGTTCTCTCCCGTATTCACGGCAGGCCGCTGATCGTGCCTCTGTTGAATGGCATGAAGGAAAAGAGAACCGGCTGATTCTTCCATCTGAGTTCAAACCTGAGCTTTCACGGTTTGATCAGATCCTCTCCCGGATGCTTGCTGCTGATAAGAAAAAGAGATATGCATATGTTGAGGATTTTCTGGCAGATCTCGATGCTGTACCTGCTGCCTGAATTGATTCTTCTTTTTGATAAACCGATACGTAGATATCTGTTCATGTGGATCTGATTGTTTAGATACTATGTCCCGGATCCCGGCCCTGGCTCTGTCGATACTATTCTGTCTTCTGTTCCTGGTTCCATCAGCTCTCTCCCAGGAAGATGATGTAGGTGCATCCAATGTCGGATTTGGGCTTTCATATGTCAAGGATACTATTCCTGACCGGCTGATACCCGGTCGTTCATATCCGGTGCTGGTTACATTCAGGAATGCCGGCCTGGTGACATGGGAGCGGAAGAGTCACCGGGTCGGGATGGTCTATGGTGGAAACCTGACTGAAGCTGTTGGAATACCCTCCTTTGTTGACATTCCGGAAAACTCCCAGATCCCCCCTGGAAAAGAGATCTCATTTGCCGTCTCGATTCTCCCCGTAGGTCTCCCCGGTGAGTATTCGCTTCCGTTTTATGTTGCGTACCGGACTGCACAGGGAGATCAGCGGATCACTGAAGTATGGGTCAAGAAGATTACTATCGTTCCAAGCGATGGTGTCTCATCTCCGTTGAATGGTTCGATATCAGTTGATAGTGCCACACAGTATCTCACTGTCCTCCTCGGCTTTCAACCAATGGGATCAACACCCTGCATCATCCCAGATCTTAAACCCGGTTCGTACCAGATGACTGTTCGTGGAGATGGTTATGAGAAAACAGTCCAGGTACAGGTTGAGAAAAGCACAACGTCCCGTGTTTATATAGGAAATGTAAACGAGGAGCCGACAATAAATTTCAAGAAGATAGATGTGGTCTCCAATGGGACCCTCTTTGAGTATATTGAAGCCAATGTCCCATTGGTCATCATAGTTTCTGCCTTTGTACTCGGGTGCATAGTTCTTATGATTCATACCATCAGGTTACGCAGGGAGAAAGAGTCTGAAAACAAGGAGAATCTTGAGAAAAAGGGGACAAAACGTTCGCTAGATGGTGCTTCCTCACTTGAAGAGAAGGATCTGCTTGATGAGTATCACCGGAAGAAGAGCGTTCTGGAACAGGTTCCACCAGGTTCAGATCCCGGCTCCGGCTCTGCTGCCGGGCAGAAGGTAATAGATGTTGCAGTAGGCGGGATGAAGAATGTACGTAAATTCTCCCGCGATATGCTGGATAAAAACCGCCCTGAAGATGTTGAATCAGTGCTTGGTGGTATGGCTGCTGCTTCAGGGAAAGAGGGGGACCCCTCATCATCAGTTGCAGTGAGGCTGGATCATCTCGATGTCAAATCTGGATCAGCAGTTGCCCATTTCTCTGCCCTTAATCATACGAATGATCCGTTATCGGTTGAAGGGCTCCTGATCGGTCCGGGAATGTCTGCATCTGTACCTGTAAAGGTAACTGAGCCGGTGACCGATGAGTATGAGATAACGGTCTCGCTCAAATTTCTCTCAGAGAAGGGTCAGGAGATTTATCGATATATCCAGATTCCCTACAATCGAGGAGTCGCCCTTCTTGCCCGGGGTGTTGCAGAGAAGGCATACGAATACTTTCATAACATTTTCCGGAATAATCCCGGGCAGATTGATGCCCTCGTCAAACAGGCTGATGTTCTGCTCCGCTGGGGTCTTGAGGAAGAGGCTGAAACACTGCTAAAAGAGGCATTAACTCTGGACGCTGAAAACCAGGAAGCCCGGGAGATCCTGAAGCAAATATCTGCCCTAAAAGAGAAGCGTGCAGCCGAGAAGAAGAGATCAGAGGAGAAGCCGAAGGTTCAGGGATTTCCGGATATTTTGTATGACAGGTACACTCCTATCCGGTTACTTGGAAAGGATGCATTTGCTTCAATTATTCTGGTACTCAGGAATGATACCGGTGATCTTCGGGCTCTGAAGATTGCGCATGAGGGAACAGTTGCGGGTTCTTCCCTGTTTACTGAAATATCCGTATTGTACCAGTTGAACCACCCGAATGTGCTCAGAATGTATCGGGCAGAGTATAATCCGACCCTCTTTCTCGAACTTGAATATGCCTCAGGGCTTCCATGTTCTAGAGGTTTGTGCAGAACTCTAGGGGACCTTGAGCACCCGGTTCCTGAAGAGACAATGATTGTATTTATCGAGCAGATTGCCCGGGGTCTTGCATACCTCCATCAGAAAGGGGTTCGACATTACCACCTCTCACCCAGGCATATTCTTCTTGATGAGCCGATGACTCCGAAAATATCAGGAATAATCCGTGAATCTGTTTCCAGGATGGGAGCAGACTCCGTGTCTCCTGCCCTTTGTCTGGCACCAGAACAGATCAGCCGTGAGAATTTTGGAAAACTGGGAAAACGGACTGATATCTTTCAGTTTGGTGCGATATGGTACTGGCTGATGACAGGGAGATCCCCCTATCCTGATGGTTCGATCACCCTTGCTGGCGAAAATGGATATATCTCTGGTGTGTATGTGTCTCCGGAGATCCATCGCCCAGGATACGGGAAATATGATCCATTACTCAAGAAACTCCTTGCTCTTGAAAAAAGTGATCGGTATGGCTCTCTTGATGAATATATCACAGAACTGAAAGAACTGAATCTGGATAACGGAACTTGAAACAGAATGGTGTATCAGGGTAGTATTAATAAAAGGCCTATATCTATCACTTTCTGTTTGACCCTGCAGATACTACTTCTTATCGTGTCCACTTTTTCTGTATCCGGCGAGATATCCGGTGGTTCGCCAGATCAGATAACCGAAAATGGATCAATTCAGGTTCTCACCGGAAATATGTCGATACAAGTTTCAATCGATGGTAGTAACCGTGGTCTGACTCCGGTAATTGCCAGAAACCTCTCATCCGGTTCTCATGACGTCCGTCTGGTCGGTGACGGATTTGATCAGGATCTTGATGCTGAAGTTCAGCCAAAAAAAGATACTGTTCTTTCGATTGATCCAGAAACACGGCAGTTCTGTCTCTCGTTTGTAAGTAATGACGGTCCCCCTGAACAGGATCCGGTATCATCCCTTGGATTGACTGACTATGTAATGATTATTGGTGCTTTTCTTGGTATCACACTCGTAGGTGCATATGCAACCCGGAGGGTTGCAGGCAAGATAAAAGATTCAACTGATACTCCTTCATCTCAGCCATCTTCATCAGATACCAGTAAGACTGATTTCTGTCTTGCAATTGTGGAAAAAGTCAGGGGAAGAGGAGCAGCTAAAACAGATCTGGTATTTGAACCTTTGATGATGATCTGCGATGAAGGAACTGTCGGAGAGGTGGTGGTAAGAACTATAAACTGTAGCAGCAGGCCTATCCAGGTTGAAGGTCAGACGATTCCTGACGGGGAGAGTCGTAATATCCTCATCCGAGTTCCTGTTAATAATCCTGGTGATCAGCATTTTATAAAAAATATTCCTTATATTGATGAAGCAGGGCGTGAATTCATCCGGGATATCCTTATTCGTTATCGTGTCAGACCGGTCAACCCTGTACTGGACTGGTCATTTGCCGGTTTTACATCGGATAATAACACTACTACCGCTTTAGTCAGAATGAGGAATTCATCATCATATCCGATCATTGTAGGTGATATTGAGATTCCTCCAGATACAGAAGGTGATATTGAGATCCCGTTATGTGAACCAGATAATGATCAGCCTGAAGTGAGCAGGATCATATCTGTGAACCCGGGATCGGACTCCGGAGATGAGATAAAACTTCAGATCGTGCTGCCGTATAATTGCGGCGTTCTGTTACAATCTCAAAACCTGTTTGATGATGCACTGTCCTATTACAACTCCCTGTTCAGCAGAGATGCCGGATCTGCTGATCTCTGGATTCAGAAAGGCATGGTTCTTGAAAAAATTGGTAGATCCGAGGATGCACTCTTCTCCTATCGCCAGGCTCTTGAGATAGATCCTGGCAATCTGAATGCCCGCAACCATGTAAATAAATTTGAAAATGGGGAGTTGAATCAGCAGAGACATAAAAATTCTGGCTTCTCAACATTTCCCTCCAGCCTTCTGGAGTTGTACACCCCTGTCGCTTTGATCAGATCTGAGCAAACCGGAGACTGTTTCATTGTCAACCGTGTGATAGATGCATCTGTTCAGATGGTGAAGATTGTAAATCCTGATATTGCATCATCTCCGTCATTTGAGAGTACTATTACGGTCTGGCGTTCATTTCACCATCCTCATATCCTCCGCCTTTTTTCCTGTGAAAGTGAACCCATCTGTTATCTTGTGACAAATTCCCCGGAGGGTGTGGTTCAGAAAGGCAGGAGGCGATACTCACTGGCTGACCTTTCGGTGCCGGTTCCAAGGCGTGCTGCAGTCAAGATTGGTCTAGGGCTCTGTAGGGGTCTATCTTACCTCCATCATCATGGGTCTGGTCATTATCTTCTTGCACCCTCTGAAATTTTTATTGACAGGAATCTGCATATCCGGATCGGTGGATTTGACAATGCAGCGGTTTTGTCTGAGAAAGGATGCAGGTCCGCCTGCTGGATGCTTGCACCGGAACAGATCTCTCCAGAAAAATACGGTCCCACCAGCATAAAGACTGATATCTTCCAGGCCGGTGCGATATTGTATCTGCTTTTGACCGGGTCAAGGCCGTATGGTAACAACGACCACCTAACACAAATGAGCGAGTACTGGGATACCTCCTCATCAGGACTAATGCTACCCTCTTCAGAAAGACCTGATCTGGGGATCTTTGATACCCTGTTCTCCAGAACCCTCTCACCAGACCCACATGAGAGATATGAGTCATTTGACGAAATGCTGACAGAACTTGAGTCCATCAAGTTCAGTACTTAGCTAATTCTCCCTCTCTCTTTCCTGAATTCAACATCTTCCCAATTATAGATTATTTAATAGGTCTATTAAAGGGAACAATCGAGCATATGCATTTGTAATTATGTTTTATGAATTCC
>Ga0209016_1000772_pt1 | contig 33393 bp, 28 predicted proteins | sample EPASupsiteSAE305_FD_187265 | JGI IMG/M metagenome (GOLD analysis project Ga0209016, IMG submission 187265) | Bioremediated contaminated groundwater microbial communities from EPA Superfund site, New Mexico - SAE3-05 (SPAdes) (version 2) | ecosystem: Environmental > Aquatic > Deep subsurface >...
CTCTATTCCAGACCATAGATATGGCTTTTAACGGCCAGTATGACTGTGGCTCGATGATGAAAAAGGTCAAAAACAACTCCGGCCTTTATGCTCATCTGGGTACCAAAGATGCGCGGGAAATCGAAAAGCGCATCGCTGATGGCGACAAACACGCAGCTCTAATATATGAAGCCATGGCTTTATCTATTGCAAAGTCCATCGGTCAGTTAGCCGTATTTGCCAAAGGTAAAGTCGATGGCATCGTTCTCACCGGCGGAATTGCCTATTCCACGATGATTACAGATTGGATAAAAGAACGGATATCCTTCATCGCGCCGGTTACAGTTCTGGCAGGGGAAGATGAAATGCAATCGCTGGCTTCTGGCGCTCTACGTGTTTTGCTCGGCAAAGAAAAAGCCAACGAATTCAAGCTGCAAATACCGGCAGGGGCTAAAAAATAACAGCTAAATATTTTTAATATATAAACCCACTTCTATATACTTGAGGTGGGTTTTGTGTTATAATTTCAACAAGTTTTTTACTAAAAGGAGAATTTAGTATGTATTACTATATAGAAGGTCAAAGCACCGACCCAACATATAATCTGGCAATGGAAGAATACTTTTTCCGTCAGCCTCCCTTGCCCGGCAATTATTTTTTGCTCTGGCAAAATTATAATACGATCGTCATCGGTAAATATCAGAACACGATCGAAGAGATCAATGCTGGTTACGTCAAGGAAACCAATATCAATGTAGTGCGGCGGATTACCGGTGGCGGCGCTGTATACCATGACCTGGGCAATCTCAATTATTCCCTGATTACGGATTGCGGCAAAAAAGAGGAGATAAATCTGCAGGTCCTTAGTCAACCGGTTGTTGAGACTTTGCGGGCCTTAGGCGTCCCCGCGGAATTTAATGGCAGAAATGATATCACTATCGATGGCAAGAAGTTCTCGGGTGGGGCTCAAGTCTTGCAAAACGGGCGTTTGCTCCATCATGGAACTTTGCTCTTTGATGCAAATTTAGATATGGTGCAATCGGCGCTACAGGTTAAACAGGCCAAGATTATTTCTAAGAGCGTCAAATCCGTACGTAGCCGAGTAACCAATATTGCCGAACATTTGCCGCAGCCGATGACTTTAAAAGAGTTTTGGGCAGCTTTGCGTGATAATATATTTGCCGGTGGTGAGCTTATTCCATATCAACTGACAAAGGCTGATGAAGAAGCCATCGCCAAGCTGCGTGAGGAGCGTTACTTATCCTGGGATTGGAATTACGGTTTGTCACCCGCCTATAATATCAAGCGCGAAGAGAAATTTCCTTGTGGTCTGATTACGGTCTATTTGGAGGTCAGGCTGGGTCTCATCGAAAGCATCAGGATCTATGGAGATTTCTTCGGTACCAAAGATATCGGTGAGCTGGAAAAAGCCCTGACCGGTGTCAAGATGGAAGAAGCGGCAATCCTTGCTGCGATAGCCGATATAGATATGGATGGGTATATCAAAGGGCTGGAAGTCGGCCAGTTGGTAGGACTGATTTTAAATTTTGAGTAATATATATATCCTAAATTAAACTATGCAAAAACGCACTCTGTTAAGCTAAATAGACTTAGTTTAACAGAGTGCGTTTTTTGTTGTTATTTATTCCAGAGAATGATATTATATTTATAGGAATTTGAAATATTATTATTGTGAAAGTATTAGGAGTAAAGAATGTTTGATACATTTATTAGTTTTTTGTTAGAAGGTTTGGCTTGTTTTTTCGGTGACGTAGTTTCAGATAAAGAAATAAAGAAAAAATCAAAGGTTACTTTTGCCTTGTTTATAGTTATCATAATTCTTGTGATTATATTTTTTATTATAAAAACTTAAAGGGGAAATCCATACATTTAATGTTTTTTTAAATAATGTCACCTGTTAATTTAAATTGTTATACACCCTGCCGTATTCATCAGCAGGGTATTTTTTAGGCCCTTTACCTGCTATTATATTTCAAGTAGGCAAATATCAATCTTGCGCCAAGCTATATCCGGGAATATAATAATTGTAATATCAGCAATATAATGGCCTATGAGATTAAATATATAAACTTGGGAGGATTTATGAAAGTTGAAAAAATGGAGAGCCCCATCAGGCTCGAAGAGCTGAGACCTGCAGAAACCTTGATTAGAATAGGGCTGCGGCAAAATCATACTTTATGCGATATCGGAGCGGGCAGCGGCGTTTTTACAGTCCCGGCAGCTATGATCACATATAATAAAGTTTATGCCCTGGAAATTGATCAGCAGATGTTAAAGATCATAGAGAAAAAAGCTCAGGAATTTGATTTACCTAATATTGTGCCGCTCCATGTAGATAGCGATGATCTTGATATAGAAGAACATTCGGTAGATATCGCTTTGATGGTAACCGTACTGCATGAGTTGCCCAATAAATCGGCCTACTTAACAAATCTGAAAAGATTTCTCAGCGAACAAGCTAGGATTGGGATTATCGAATTTCATAAAAAGCAAACGCCTTTGGGCCCGCCTGTTGAGCACCGTTTAAGCAAAGTGGAGATAAAAGACTTGTTTGCTGGGATTGGCTTTGCCGCCATAGATAATTTTGATCTGGGCGAAAACTTCTATTGTTTGGTTTTTACAGCTGAAAACAAATAAATATAATCGAATATAAAAATTTAGACCTAAGAGGAAAAAAGCTTCCTTTTAGGTCTTTTTTAATTGGTAAATTTGCCTGATATGGGGAAAGATAAATCAAATTTAATATAAAGGGGTTTAGGAAAATTGGCTAAAAAAGTTACCATAGATGGCAATCACGCGGCGGCATATGCCGCTTATGCTTTTACGGAGGTAGCGGCTATTTATCCCATAACGCCTTCATCGCCGATGGCGGAACTGACGGATGAATGGTCGGCGACAGGTAAAATGAATATCTTCGGACAAAGGGTCAAAGTAGCCGAAATGCAATCAGAAGCGGGGGCGGCGGGTGCTATGCATGGCTCGCTGGAGGCGGGGGCGCTGACAACGACTTATACTTCCTCACAAGGGTTGCTTTTGATGATACCTAATCTTTATAAGATGGTGGGCGAACTTTTGCCGGGGGTGCTGCACGTTTCAGCGAGGGCTGTTTCGACGCATGCTTTATCCATCTTTGGCGATCATCAGGATGTGATGGCCTGTCGCCAGACGGGGGCATCATTGCTGGCTTCTGCCAACGCGCAGGAAGTGATTGACTTAGGGATGATCGCGCACTTGGCGGCGATATCATCCAAACTGCCATTTATCCATTTTTTTGATGGTTTCCGCACATCGCATGAGTATCGAAATATTGAAGAGATAGAGTATAGCGATTTGACTGATGTCGTGGATTGGCAGGCGATCAAAGAATTTCGCGACAGGTCCTTAAATCCGGCTCATCCTCTGATCAAGGGTACGGCGCAAAACCCTGATATCTATTTTCAGGGCAGGGAAGTGCAAAACAAATACTTTGCAAGAGTGCCGGATATCGTAGCCGACTATATGCAAAAGATCGGGCAGCTCACAGGCCGTCATTATCAGCCTTTTGATTATTACGGCCCGCCCGACGCTCAAGATATCATTATCGCTATGGGCTCGGTCTGCGATACCATCAAAGAGACAATAGATTATCTGGCCTCCAAAGGGGAAAAGATGGGCCTTTTACAGGTGCGCCTCTACCGGCCATTTTCTGCACAATATTTCTTAGCGGCCCTACCGAAAACGGTCAAGAGAATCGCTGTTCTCGATAGGACTAAGGAGCCAGGGGCTCCCGGCGAGCCTTTATACCTCGATGTTTGCCATATGTTCAAAGGGAAGAATGATGCGCCTTTGGTCATCGGCGGACGTTACGGGCTTGGCTCAAAGGACACTACGCCACAGCAGATATTAGCTGTCTTGGCTAATCTCAAGTCGCAACAGCCCAAGAACGGCTTTACTATCGGCATCACCGACGATGTGACCTATACCTCCCTGGCGGATGATACGTCTTACCAGCCTGTTAATAATGGCACAGCCAGCTGCAAGTTCTGGGGGCTGGGCTCGGACGGAACGGTGGGGGCCAATAAACTGGCCTGCAAGATCATCGGTGAGCATACAGACCTCAATGTGCAGGCTTATTTTGCCTATGACAGTAAAAAGTCTGGCGGAACGACCATCTCCCATTTGCGCTTTGGCAAAGAGCCTATCCGTTCCACTTACTTGGTTAATGCTGCCGATTATATCGCCTGCCACAATAAATCGTTCTTGAACCACTATGACCTGGCAGAAGGCCTGAAAAAAGGCGGTATCTTTGTCCTTAATTGTGACTTCACTTCCGAAAATATAGCTCAGGAACTACCCGGCAGTCTCAAACGCCAGCTGGCAGAGAACAATAGCCAGTTTTATATCATCGACGCGGAAAAGATCGCAAGCGAGATTGGACTCGGCAACCGTATCAATATGATCATGCAGGCGGCTTTCTTTAAACTGATCGATATTATCCCTCAGGAAGAGGCGCAAAGGCTGCTCAAAGAAAATATCGCCAAGACTTATGGGCGCAAGGGCAAAAATATCGTGGAGATGAATTATCAGGCGGTCGATAGGGGGGCGACTTCTTTGCTCAAGATAAATGTCCCTCCCGAATGGATCAATGCCAAAGATCAAGCTGTTCAGGCGGAAGATGTGCCTGATTTTGTGAAAAATGTGCAGCAGCCCATGGCGGCAAATGTTGGCGATAAATTGCCGGTCAGCGCTTTTTCCGGCATGGAGGACGGGGCCTATCCTCCAGGTACTACCGCCTATGAAAAGCGCGGTATCGCTCCCGACATCCCTCAGTGGCAGATGGATAAATGTATCCAATGCGGACGCTGCTCTTATATCTGTCCGCATGCCACAGTGCGCATGTTCCTGCTGGATGAAGACGAGCTAAAGGGCGCGCCCCAGACTTTCCGGAGCAAAAAGGCTGTAGGCAAAGGCTTGGAAAACTATCAGCTGCGTGTCCAGGTCAGCCCTCTCGACTGTACCGGCTGTGCTAATTGCGCCAATATCTGCCCGGCTAAAGGCAAGGCTTTGATCATGCAGCCCGCACTGCAGGAAATAGAGGCCGAAGCGGATAATTGGGAATTTGCCATAAGCTTGCGAGAAAAGCCAGATCTTGTAGAACGTCATACGGTAAAGGGCAGCCAATTCATCCGTCCGCTGATGGAATTCAGCGGCGCTTGCCCAGGCTGCGGCGAGACTCCTTATGTGCGTTTACTGACCCAGCTTTTTGGCGAGAGGATGATGATTGCTAATGCCACCGGCTGCTCATCCATCTGGGCGGCGAGTGCGCCTTCCATAGCCTATGCCACAAATGCCAATGGGCGCGGTCCCGCCTGGGCTAACTCCCTTTTTGAAGATAACGCCGAGTATGGCTATGGTATGTATCTGGGAGTAAGGCAGATAAGGGATAAATTGGGCGAGCTTATCCGCCAAGCTTTGGAACAAGGTGGCTTGGATGAAAATTTACAAAAAACCTTCAATAAATGGCTAAAAAGCCGTGATAATGGACCTGAATCACAGGTCTGCGCTCAAGAAATATGTCAGGCTTTAGCTAAGCTGGATGGACCCGACAATCCCTTGCTACAGCAAATAGCTGAGAAAAAAGACTATCTGGAAAAAAGGTCGATCTGGATGATCGGCGGTGACGGCTGGGCTTATGATATTGGTTACGGTGGAGTCGACCATGTGCTTTCCACAGGAGACGATATCAACCTTTTGGTCATGGATACGGAATGTTATTCCAATACCGGCGGCCAGGCCTCCAAAGCTACACCCACCGGCGCGGTTGCTAAATTTGCTTATAACGGCAAGATTGCCCGCAAGAAAGACCTTGGTGCTATGGCTATGACCTATGGCAATGTCTATGTGACGCAAATAGCTATGGGCGCGGACATGAACCAAACCATCAAAGCTATCGTAGAGGCGGAAAGTTATCAAGGCCCCTCCCTGGTCATTGCCTATGCCCCTTGTATCAGCCACGGCATCAAAACCGGCATGGCATCTTCCATGCATGAAGAAAAAAAGGCAGTGGATGCCGGTTATTGGCACCTTTACCGCTATGACCCCAGGCTTAAAGAGGCGGGTAAGAACCCCTTCCAATTGGATTCCAAGGAACCCCAGCAGCCTTATCAGGACTTTCTTAGAGGTGAGATACGCTACTCGCAATTGGTCAATACTTTCCCCGATATCGCTGCAAAATTATTTGCTGAATCGGAAAGTCATGCCAAAGAGCGTTACGCATTGTATAAAAATATGTCCGAACAATAAAAGCAGGGCTTTTAGCCCTGCTTTTATCTATCTTATTTTTTATTTTTCATTATCATCGACGTATTCTTTGGCATTTTTGGCTTGCGGTAAGCTGGGTACGGCAACATTAGAGATATCTTTTGTCTCTTCGATATTTGCCCAGGCTGCTGTCTGATGATTTTCTATAGGCTTCTTAGTCTGTTTGCGCTTTAATTCTGCCATTTTCTCACCTCTTTATTTTAAACTGATTATATTTTCCCTTAAAATCAAAGATAATATGATGCTCGAATATAATTCAGACTGTAAGTATTTGCCAAAATGGAGAGAAGATATTTAAAAAGAGTTTTTGATCAAAAATATCCGGAAAAAAGTAATTTAATCGGGCAACCAGGTTATACTATAAAAAACAACATTAGAAAGCAGAGGATATATGGCAAATAAAAAGAAAAGTATCTGGCAGATCCTGGTGATAAGTGGCGCCATTAGTGTGATTTTTTATGCTCTGCATGTGATTATCGGGGGACTTTTATGGCCCGAGTATAGCCATATCAGGCAAACGATCAGCGAACTTACGGCAGTTGGTGCACCTAATACAGAATTTTTACGGATGTTCACTGTTTTTTACGGAATATTTGCCATCATCTTTGCTCTTAGCCTGTTTTTTGTTCTTAGAAAAGCAAGGGTGAAAAAATTAGCACAGATCGGTACAGTCGTACTTTTGATTATGGAGATTGCTTCCTTTATCGGTTACTATCTCTTTCCCCTTAATACACAAAATTTGCAGGGTTTCTCTAATTTCATGCATATGATCGTCACTGCTATAGTTATTATTTGTACGATTGGGTTTTCTTTTTTTATCGGCATCGGGCTGCGCAAAAGCGTAGGTTATAAGAGTATTGGTAATTTTGTTCTCTTCTGTGCGTTTGTGATCACTATTGCCGGTGTGGCAACTCCGATAGTAATAATGCAGGGGATAGCCATTGCTGGATTAATGGAAAGGATAAATATTTACACTCTGATGACCTGTATTTTTGTTCTATCCATCTATTTGTGCCAAAAGAAGATCATTCCCAGCCACACTGTTGTTATAAATAGAAAAAAGAAGAAGAAAAGTAAAGCGCAATATAAGTTTTAAAAAAAGAAGGCTCAGGGGCCTTCTTTTTATTTTGTACAAGGTAATTATTAATGAAAATATATCATGTTCCATAAACATTTTTAGCTCTGACATATAAGCTATAAGTTGAAAGGAGTGTGAGGATATTGTCAACAATACCTAGGAATATAAATCCACCTCAATTTAAACAAGGAGATAAGGTTATATCTTTAGTGCACCATCCACCGGAAGTTGCCAGTGGAGATCAATTAACGATCATTGAACCGCATTTAGGGCTTTTATATGCTGTAAAATTACCCGATGGAGAAATACATGAATGGCTTGCAGGGACTGAATTACAGGCAGTCAATCAAAACAGTAAGATTCTTCGGGTAGGTAGCTCGGCAAAAGTAATGGATAATTATGGGCATGCCCCTTCTATCTATAAGGGGATGATAGTTAAAATCGTCAAGATCTTTTCCCAAGTATATTATTATGATGTTAAGCTTGAAAATGGTAAATACCACCGCTGGCTGGCAGAATTTGAGATAGCGTACCCGATATAAAAGAGCACTCCAAGGCTTTGGAGTGCTCTTTTATCAGACTGGGGTGGGGGAGGATTTATACTGCCCGGCAAGGACAGCTTTGACTGCTTTGCCTATCTCCTCATAACTGGTGCAGCGGCAGATATTGCTTTGCAGCCAATCATCGATTACGATATCGGTGGCGTCGGGATGGATGTTTTTCAAAGCATGGCAGACTATGATAAAGCCGGAAGTGCAATAACCGCACTGATAGGCAAATTCCTCTACGAAGGCCTTTTGGATAGGTGCATTCTTTAAGCCTTCGACAGTGGTTATCTTTTTTCCGATAGCTTCTACGGTGAGCATCAGGCAGGATTTGATGGGCCAGCCGTCAAGCAGTACTGTACAGGCCCCACAGTCGCCATTTAGACAACCGGGTTTTGCTCCGGTCAATCCCAATTGTTCGCGCAGTGTAGTCAGGAGGATATCGGAAGGTCTGACCGCGACTTCCCTTTCCTCGTCATTGACGTTTAGATTTATCACACTCTTTTTATCTAATATCAACATATCAGGCATCCTTCATCGTTTGCAGTATATTTTCGATAGTATTTACCAGCACAAACTTTCTGTATGCGGCGCTGCCCCAGAGGTCGTTTAAGATATCATGAGATAAGGCAATAGCTATCTTTTGCGCCCTCTCCTGAAAATCCAGGTGCTCATCATTTAATACCTTTTCCACATCATCATCCCGGAAGGGATAAGCTTTCAGTCCGGAAAAAGCTATCTTTAGCTTGCCTTCCGTTTTCAGGCCGGCTGTAGTAAGCAGGGGATAATCGATCTTTTCATTAGTTGTCTTTTTGATATGGAAATATGGTATTTGAAGGAGATTTTGAGGGATAGAAACTTTGACGATAAAATCCCCCTTTTGCAGATTTAATCTTTTATGAAAGAGATGCCTGATCCAATAATCATTGACCCCTCTTCGAGAGGCGATAGTTATTTTGCTATCGGTCAAAAGTAAGGGCAAGACGGCTTCGCGATAGATGATAGTTCCGGCAATATTACCGCCCAGGGTTATCTTGCACTGCATGGTATGGTCGGCGATCCTGCCTGCCGATTTTTCCATCAGGGGGAATTGCTTCGATTCAATTATTTCCGAAAGAGTGAGAGCCGAGCCTAAATGGAGGTTGTCATTAGCGTAACCTAGGACTTTGCATTCCGGTATTTCTTTGATGTCAACAACCGCGCCAAAATTCCGATTACCCAGGCGTGCCATGCTGATCAGTTCACTGCCGCCGCCATAATAAACGGGGTCTTTACCTTTCTCGTCCAGCATGGTGAAAGCGTCGATAGCTTCCGCGACAGTGCTTGGCTGATAATACTCAAAATCAAAAGGGATCATACGCCACCTCCCGTTTTCAGCTGCCAGATCAGCTCGGGCGTGATGGGGAATTGATCGAATTCGACTTGCGCTGCCAGCGACAAGGCATTAGCCAAAGCGGCGGGTATGCCGATGATACCATGTTCGCCGATACCCCGGGCATGGTAGGGGGCGTCTATCTGCGGCGTTTCTACAAAACTCACAAGATACTGGGGAGTTTGCCCGAAATGCATCACTTTATAACTCCGTAGGCTGGTATCTTCAAAACGGCCTTCCTGGTCATAGGTGAAATGTTCACGGCTGCCTAAGCCCAGGCCCATGCACATGCCGCCTTTGACAAGGCCTTCCGCTATTTTGGGATTGATTACTTTCCCTGCGTCGATGACTGTGGCGGCTTTGAGGAAGCGATAGGTATATTCTTTTTTGTCAAATTCTATTTCCACGGCCTGTGCGCCCACCGTCCAGGCAGGCCCTGATTTTCCTTTGCCGGTTTCCTTATCGAGCAGGTCTATATTGCTCATGATGAAGCTGCCCCGCCCCAGGACAGGCCCTTCTATGGAATTACCATTAGGATATCGATGTCCGTGTACCAGCTCGGCAAAGGGTAAGAAGATAGTAGGGTCTTGCTTGAGATAGACTCTCTCTTCACCAATCTCAAGGTCTTCAGGGTGGCATTTGATGATAACGGCGGCCAGGCTTTTTAGCTGCCTGATCGCGTCTTCCGCCGCCTGCAAAACAGCGTTTCCCAACATATAGGTAGTCATGCTGGCTACCGTTTTCCAATGCTCTGGATTGTACTTGGTATTAACATCCATATTGACATTGACCCGTTTGATATCCATTTGTAGTTTTTCTGATAAAATTTGGGCGGCGGTAGTTTTCATGCCGGGGCCGCATTCCACACAGCCGCAATTCAAGTTTACGCTGCCGTCTTGATTAAAGGTGATAAAAGCACTGGAATGAGCATCCGGCGGGGAATTGGAGGTTTTCCAGAGGCAGGCTATGCCCTTGGCCCTTACGACATCATTACCGGCATCGATATAGATGCCTTCATTCCAACCAATCAACTCTTTTACCCGGTCAATACAAGACAAAAGATCGCCAAAATTGCTGTTGGTGATCCTGACCTGGGTAGGTGAAGTAAAGCCGGGCATGAGGGAATTTCTTCTCCTCAGTTCGGCAGGTTCAATCTTAAGCTTATGGGCCAGTTTATCCATCATCCGTTCGATGCAGAAGGTGGATGATTCATGGCTGAAGCTGCGAAAAGCGGTGACATAAGGGTGGTTAGTGTAGACGCAAAGGGAATCGCAAAAGATATTTTCGATATAATAGGGGCCGCTACAATCTACAGCTACAGCTTTAGCTAGGCGTGGTCCGATATCGGAGTATGCACCTGTATCTACTAAATAGGTCATTTGAGCTGCCTTGAGGAGGCCTTCTTTAGTAGCTCCGAGTTTGATAGTCGCTTCCAGCCCCATACGGCAGGGGGAGGAAACAAAGTCGTTTTCCCGCGAATTGGTAATCCGTACTTCCGCGCCTCCGACAGCTTTGGAGGCCATTAAGGCCAGTGTCTCTAGTTGCACAGCAGATTTGCCGCCAAAGCCGCCGCCGACGAAGGGCACTTCTACGATAACTTTTCCCGGGTCAAGAGCAAATAGCTCAGCAATCATCTTTTTTACTTCAAAAGGAGATTGCGAGGAGGTTTTGATGAAGACGTTCTCATCGGCGTCGATCTTGGCCCGAGCGGTGCGGGGTTCCATGGCTACATGGTCTGATTGGGGAAGAGAGAAGTGTCCTTCAATGACAACATCACAATCCTCCAGAACTCCTATATCCCCTTTTCTGATCTTAATATGCCCGCAAATATTGGTCTTGGCTTTAGGATAGTTATCGAGGACCGCGATCTGATAATCGCCCAGGTTTTCATGGAGGAGAGTCGCCCCGGGAGCTATGGCTTCGGAAGGGGAAAGTACGGCGGGAAGAGCCTCATATTCTACTTTTATCAGTGAGGCGGCATGCGCCGCCTGATATTCACTATTGGCGACTACCAGGGCGACTGGCTCGCCGTAATAGCGCACTTTTTCTTTAGCTAGGGGAGGGCGGTCTTTGATAATCGGGCCGCAAAGGAGGGAATGATCTTTGCCTGTTAAAATAGCCTTGACACCCGTTTGGGCCAAGGCTTTTGATAAGTCAATCTTTTTTATTCTGGCATGTGCCTGGGTGCTGGTCACTATTTTAGCCGTTAAGATAGAAGGCAAAACAAAATCATCGCTATATTTGGCCTCGCCGGTGACCTTGCTATATGCTCCCTTACGGATAACGGTAACTCCGACTCCTGTCTTTGGCAAACCGATTACCCCACTTATCTTTATATATGTTTGGTGAATTTATCTTATCCTGCGATAGTGGTTTTTATTCGATAATAAAGTTTGAGAATACTATCATTTTCCTTCACATAACATTAAAGAGTAGGTCTGATAGTAATGGTTGATAATGATAATACAAATAATAAACGTCTGTTTCTCCAAGGGCTTTCCCCCAAAAAAGGGCCAATACTTGCAGCAATAATCGCTGATATATTAGCGGATGGACTTACGCCCATAGAGATCGATAATTTTGCCAACTTTATTACTGTTATTGGTGATAGTATGGCATTATAGCAACCCAGACGGAATTAAATAGTACAACCGACACCGTATTGTAAGGGTTAAATTTAAAAAAGACGCTGCATTAAGCAGCATCTTTTTTAAATTTAATTAGCTAAGGGTTTCTGTTTGAACTTACTTTTTTGCTGCGTTCTATTCTTCATCAACTTGAATAGCATCATCTTGATTAGCATCATCTTGAGTGCAAGATTGGGATGCCAATAAACTATTAAAAAATTGGACTTCATTGACTTCTTCTTCATTTAAGCTCTTTATTTTACTAAAAGTTTTATTCTTATCAGTCATTATATAAAACCCTCCTAAGTCATTGGATTATAGGTCGAAATCAACTTTTCTGTTATTATTTATAAAAAATAACCTTATCAATTAATGATAAGGTTATCTTGTTTAGTATAAATCAAACTTACCAATAATTTTCTTGATTTTGCGCACTGGAGGTGATTTTTTTACCAAGTTCTAGTTCTTCGTCAATCTTAGATTTAGACGTAACATCATCTTGGGGATTATTAGGATTTATTTGGCTAGTTGTTTTATTCATATCGGCCATTTCGCTTCCTCCCTTCTTATTAATTTAGACTAAGAATCCAGTAGGATCTTCTACTGGTATATTTTGTTGAACATCATCTTTATCAATTTCAGAGGTAGGCGGATTATCATAGTAGGGTTTTTTGATTTTGGTATGAAGCTCTTCTCGGTCGATAGGTGTTGTCATTTATTTCTTTCCTCCTTATAAATGCTTAAACTAGAAAACCATTAGGATCTCTAACTTTATCTATTTTTGCATAGTCTTGAGATGCAACATGAGAAATTTTATTCTGGTGGTCTTCTTTTTGAGCATTTTCTGAGGTCTTTTTTTGATCGGATTCTTTATTCATAAATTTTCTCCTTAAACATCGTTATGCTTGACAGAATTCTTTTTCTTAGTATTTGAGTTTTGATTCTGATTTTCTTTGGTAATAGGAGTTTGGTTGTTGCACTTTTCCATGCGGGCTGCTTTATTATCTATCTGGCTGTCCTTAGGCATTTGATCACCTCAAAAAAAAGTCTTTTAATTCCCTTCGTCTAAAATAAAATCAAAGGATACTTTGCATTACATCACTCTTCGATTAAGATAGCTTAGTTTAGATATAAAAACCATTAGGGTTCATTATATTAGCGAATTTTCCCTTATTATTATCATAAGAAACAATAACATTATTATTACTTAATGCAACTTGAGTTCCTATTCCTTGTATATCAACTATTTTTACCATTTTATTACCTCCTTTATTTTTCTTGGTCTTATTTTCCCTAAAAAAGATAAAGTTAATGTGATGTAATTTATGGTTTTACAAAAACATAAAAGTATTCGATTAGCTCTATATAACTTAAATTTTGATGAGAATTGTCGAAATAAAACTATTATAAAAGCTTTTAAATTTAATATGTCGAAATATTTAGATATTTCATGAGAAAGAAAAGGTATTTTGCTAAAAAGTGCCAATTTATATTAAAAAGTTGATTTTTTGCATTAACCAAATTAATTCTTTAAGTTATGGCGCTTAAATAATCACTATAATTTACATCACTCTAAACCCATTACTATCAGGGTGGAGCCAACAGGAGGTTAATGCTGCATGAAAAATGATTTTTATAAAAAAATAATAGACGAAGCACCAATAGGATATGCATATCATAAAATCATTTGCGATGATCAGGGCATGCCTTGTGATTTTGAATTTATTGAGGCCAATCCGGTCTTTTTAAAATTTATCGGCTTCAAGGGTGAAAATATCATCGGCAAAAAACTTAGCGAGATTTTACCCCAAGTCGGCGAAAGTGAATTGAATTGGATAAAATTCTGTAGCAAGATAGCTATTGCTGACAGGGAAGAGAGTATTGAGCATTTCGTTAAACGTTTAAATAAATGGTACAGACTATTCATTTTTTCGCCTCAAAAAGATTATTTCATTACCCATTTTTTTGATATATCTGGGGAAAAAAAGCATGCGATAAAGATAAGTGATCTGCAACAAACGGTTGAGGAGACAGATAGCAGACGCCAAAAGGCGGAAGATGCGCTTAGTGCTAAACAGCGGCAATTACAAGATATTATTGAATTTTTGCCGGATGCTATTGTTGCCATTGATAATGATAAGCGTATCATAGCCTGGAATAAGGCTATGGAGAAAATGACCGGTATTCCTGCCTCGGAGGCTATGGGTAAAGATGATGGCGTTTTTACTATCCCTTTTTACGGGGAAGTAAGATCCAGATTGATGTATTTAGCTTTAAGTGGCAAAGATGATCTTCAAGATAAATATATCGGGTATAAACGTGAAGGTGAAACAGTTACGGGGGAAGCATTTTGTCCTGCCTTATATAATAATAATGGTGCCTGGATCTTAGCTAAGGCATCGCCGCTTCATGATCCGGCCGGTAACATCATCGGCGCTATCGAGATCGTGCGCGATATCAATGAGCAAAAGCTGGCAGAGGAAGCTCTGCAATCAAAAGCTGCTTTTTTAGAAGCACAGGCCAATTCGTCACTTGACGGTATCTTAGTAGTAGATGATAACAATACCATAGTTCTGATTAACCGCCGTTTTATAGAGATATTCAAGGTTCCCCCAGATGTTTTGAATTTTGATGAAGATGAAGTATTACTTAGTTATGTTGTGAACCTGACTAAAGAACCGATGCAATTTAAGAAAAGGGTTAAATATCTCGATGAACATATCGATGAGGTAGGCCGTGACGAGATTGAATTGAAAAACGGCATGGTTTTGGACAGACATTCCGCTCCTGTTTTAGGCAAGGACGGCAAATACTATGGCAGGATCTGGACTTTTCGGGATATCACCGACCGCATCTGTCTGGAAAAAGCTCTGGAAAAAGAAAAAAATCTTTTAGAAGCCACCCTGGTATCGATAGGGGATGGAATTGTTTCCACCGACAATAATGGTTATATCATGCTTTTCAACAAAGCTGCTGAAGCTTTGACCGGTTGGACACAAGAATATGCTATTGGTAAAACAATAGATGAATTGTTAAATATTATTATGGAGGATTCTACAAAGCAAAAAATTAAAGATATGGTTGAAAAAACCCAGGGAAGATGGAATACTATTGAACTTAACGATATCTTTTTCACTTCGCCGGATGGTAAAGGGCATTTTATTGATAATATCCTTGATGTCAACAAAGATATTAACGGTAATATCATAGGTGTCGTTGCTACACTGCGTGATGTGACTGAAAAAAGAATAGCTGAAAAATTGATCAGGGAAAGCGAAGAGAAATTCCGCACTATTTTTGAACAGGCATCTGTCGGTATTTTCCAAGCTACCTTAGACAGAAGAGTTATTGATGCTAACCAAAAAGTTTGTGAACTATTGGGATACAGCATTGAAGAGCTACGTGATTTATCATTTGATGTTTTTACATATCCTGATGATTTAGATCTTACCTATAAAAACCATTACAATATGCTTAGATATAAAACTAAAACAACATCTTATGAAAAAAGGTATGTCAAGAAGGATGGTACGGTAATTTGGGCCGATATATCAGTTTCCTTGCTCAAAGATGCGGATGGTGAGCCTTGTTATATTATTAGTACCTTGCAGGATATTACAGATAGGAAATTAGCGGAGATCGCTTTAGCGATCAATGAAAGCAGACTAAAGAGGGCGCAAGAGATAGCCCATGTAGGCAACTGGGAATTAGATATTGCCAGTAATATGATTTGGTTTTCTGAAGAGGCCCTCCGAATGCATGGTATAAGTCAAGATAATCCTTATTTGCCGAATGATATTATCCAACGTTTTGTATTGAAAGAGGACTTGCCAAAGTTGCAAAATGACTTGCAAATGATTATTGAAAAAAACAGAAACAGTGATATTGAATTTAGGATTAACAGATTAGATAATGGCAGAGAAAGGATTATGCATTCCAATTCTTTACTGGAAAAAGATAAAGATGGCAATCCTGTAAAGATAGTGGGTGTAATCAAAGATATTACTGAACGTAAAAAAGCGGAAGAGATGCTCCAGGAAAGTGAAGCCAAATATAAGAAACTATATTTGGAATATCTGCAAAAACAATCTTTGATGAAATCTCTGATCAATTCTATTCCCGATCTGATCTTTTATAAGGATAAAGACAGTGTATATTTAGGCTGCAATAAAGCTTTTGAGGCCTTTGCCGGAGCTACAGAAGAGGAAATTGTCGGCCGGACCGACTTTGACTTGTTTGATAAAGAAATGGCAACCCTTTTCCGCTCGATGGACATAGAGATGATGAGTCAGGAGTCATCGCGCAAAAATGAGGAAATCGTTACTTATCCGGGAGGCAAAAAAGTTTATCTGGAAACTTTAAAAACGCCATATTATGACCCGCAGGGGGGTGTTTTAGGCCTTATCGGGGTCAGCCGCGACATTACGGAAAGAAAAAAGAGAGAGGAAGAAATACTCTATTATAATTACCATGATTTGCTTACCGGCTTGCATAACCGGACATATATTGATGAGGTCAGAGAGGGGCTGAATCAAGAAAGCAATCTACCGCTTTCCATAATCATTGGGGATATCAATGGTCTAAAGCTGATCAATGATGCTTTGGGACATTCTGAAGGGGATAAGCTGCTGATTGAAATGGGCAAAATACTCAAAAATTGCTGCAGACCGGAAGATATTGTTGCCAGGACTGGCGGAGACGAATATTGCATTCTGTTGCCCAGGACTAGCAATAATCAGGCACAAGCCATTATAGCCAGGATCAAAAGGACTTGTGAAGAGTATGCTTCTAAAAGTAATAGAGAAACATGTTATATCAGCATTTCCTTAGGTCATGCGACCAAAACCAGCATAGAAGAGCCTTTTGATAAAGTGCTTAAAAATGCGGAACAATATATGTATAGAAGGAAACTTCTGGAATACAAAAGCCTGCACAGCTCGATCTTATCTTCGATAAAGACGACGATGTTTGAAAAGAGTAATGAGACCGAAGCGCATGCCGAAAGACTGGCCAGATGGTCCAAGAAGATCGGTAAAGCACTCGGTTTGGATGATGATAAGATAGATGAGCTGGAATTATTATCCACACTCCATGATATCGGTAAGATAAGCGTCGACCTCAATATTTTAACTAAGCCGGGCGAACTTACCGAGGAAGAGTGGGCTGAGATCAAAAAGCACCCGGAAGTAGGTTATAGGATAGCGCAAGCTTCGCCGGAACTGAGGCATATCGCCGATTATATTCTTTGTCATCATGAGCAATGGGACGGCAATGGTTACCCGCAAGGCTTAAAAGGTGAAAAGATACCGTTGCTCGCACGCATCCTGGCAATAGTTGATGCCTATGACGCTATGACACAGGACAGGGCTTATAGAAAGGCCATCTCTGTGGAGGAAGCGGTTGCCGACATCCTTGCCAATGCCGGGACCAGATTTGATCCAGAAATAGCCAGGATATTCGTGGAAATGGTCTTAAATAATAATCAGGAATAATAACCTACTGATTATAAAAAACCTGTTAATTTAATTAACAGGTTTTTTTTATATAGACTATTTAATATGCATAGATGTTGGTGTTTATTTTTAACATGTCAATCCCTCGGGACAGGAATAGATGATCCCTTTCGCCCCTTACATAACCGAGGAGTGTAATATTATATTCGCGGGCAAGCCTGATAGTGGCAGTGGTCGGTGTCGATTCCAAGACCACCACAGGGATCCCTAAACGAATCAATTTGGTCAGCATCTCCGATGTCAACCTGCCGCTGATAAAAACGATACCCTTGCTGGCGATTTCCAATTGATTTGCACTCATCAATGTCTAATTATTTTACTATGATCTGTCAAGAATATAAATGACTTATTGAATTTATATTAAGGCTTTTAAAAACACATATTTTTATGATATAATTTAAAATAAATATTTTTTGGCCATAGGCTAGAAAGGGATGGGTGTCTTAATTGAATAATAATCAAAATCGCCAAGGGCCTTTCCCGAAGATGCATATGGTCCGTTATATAGTTCCCTTAATAATTATTGTTCTAGCAATCGTCTTCTTTTTACCAAAGATCACGGCTTTAGGAAATTATGTCTTAGTTATCAAGGAAATGTCCAAAATCATCGTCTTCCTGGCAGTTGTTGCTAAGGTATGCAGCTTTTTAGGCAACGGATATCTTCTAAAAGAGCTGGTCAAATTTGAAAATGCCCATATTTCTATCTGGCGGGGGTCATTGATCATTAATTCCGCAGCCAGTGTCGGCCTGGTGGCCGGAGGCTGGCTAAGCGCTGCTGCTGCGACTTATTTTTGGGTCGCCAAAAATAATGATGTTACGGAAGGGGCGGTACTTGCGGGAGTAATGCCGCAGGCGCTCAATAATATATTACTTACTCTTTTATCAGCCATTGGCATGATTTATTTATTGATCAACCACCAGCAATTATCCAATGCCCAGATCATTATCTATAGCGTGATTTTCTTCCTCGTAGGTTTTAGTGTTTTTCTGATTTTCTTTGGCATAAAGCATGAAAAAAAAGTTATAAAAATAGTTCTCAAAATCGCTGCTTTTATAATGCATTTGCTGCGCCGTCAGTATGATGAGCAAAAGATCAAAAATGTGGCTTCCAATATCTTGTCCAATCTGCGCTTACTTAGTAATCGTGGCTGGATAAGGCCAACGATAGGTGCTGCTTTATATGTAGGTTTTGATATATTGATATTATATTTATTTTTCTTAGCTGCAGACTATCCTGTTAAGCTCGGCGTGATGATCTCCGGTTATGGTCTGGCTTTGCTTTTGGGCAGAGGAGCATTCTTCCTGCCAGGTGGCATTGGTCTGGTAGAAAGTAGTATGATAGCCATTTATTCTACTCTGGGTGTTCCCGGTTCCGTCAGTATCGCGGTAGTTTTGGCTTACCGACTTTTCTCTTTCTGGATACCAAGTATCCTTGGTTTTCCGACAATAGCTTTGCTGAGGAGAGGGTCTTATAAAAAGCAGTCTCAGGTCAAAAACAGCGATGTTTCCCCTGAGGGGGAATGACGTCATAGTTTAGTTCATAGTTAGAAAAGCCCGTTATTATAACGGGCTTTTTTTGTTGGGGAAATGTGACTTTATTGCATGCGGGAGGGGGCAGGGTTAAGGAATAACCTTCATGTTTTAATAGAGAGTAGAAAAAATATCTTCATAATTATAGGTAATTATTATTGTAAAAATGCCATAGATATTTAGAAATTAGCTACTTTAGCTTGGCAATCATGGGGGTTTTGCCTATGATAATTATTTTTGAGAATAGAAGAAAGAGAAAAATAAAAAAAATTAAATTTTTAGGAATTTTTATCTTCATTTGTACGCTTATACTCATCGGAGCTTTAATTATGGCAAGCAGGACATCGGTCAATGTCCTGGCCGATGAGAAAGAAAAAACTGAGGATTATATCAAATGGGTGGATTTCGATGTTCCCTATGGAGCCTTGAATAAAGCCTTGAATCTGGATGTAGAATCGCATGGCAAGGCCGTTGAGCTGGACTGGATAAAGCTACTTGCTTATCAGGCAGCCAAGAACGGTAATAATTGGAAAGGCTATAAGGATAAGCAGTTAAATAAAGTCGCCGAAAAGTTAAAAGAGGGCGAGACCATAGAAGAACTGACCAAGGGCATGGAATTTTATTCCTATTATTATGAGTCCTATAGTGCTATCCTCTCCGGCTTTGTGGGTGAGTATGAGATCGAAGTGGCTGATGAAGACGGTCAGGGCAAGCATTGGGAGCTGCGTTACGGGCTGAAGGTCTTTTCACCTATCGCCAAAGGCTTCCCATATAGCCATTATGATGATTTCGGCAGTAGCCGTTCCTATGGATTTTCTCGGGTGCATTTGGGTAATGACCTGATCGGGCAGGTTGGCACTCCTATCGTCGCTGTAGAAGGTGGCACTATTGAAGCCATGGGCTGGAATCAGTACGGTGGCTGGCGCATCGGTATCCGTTCTTTGGATAAAAAAAGATATTATTACTATGCTCATATGAGAAAGAATTTTCCCTACCGCAAGGATTTGGAAGTGGGGGACGTGGTCAAAGCGGGGGATGTTATCGGCTATCTGGGGCGCACCGGTTATAGCAGAAAAGAAAATGTCAATAATATCAATACGGCGCATCTGCATTTTGGCATGGAGCTAGTTTTCGACGAGTCGCAAAAGGAAAGCAACAATGAGATCTGGATCAATGTCTATAATCTCGTCCGTCTTTTAGACTCTCAAAGGTCTGAAGTCGTCAAAAACCAGGAAACCAAGGATTATAGCCGGGTCTATGATATCCGAGAAAATGATGTCAATTCGTTTCTTCAAGACCCGACTTGATAGGGTTTCCATGTGCTCTTCACATGATGTTATTTGTCGAAGTCCCCGCCTATTTGTCGGTAAAAAATTAGCAGTTTAGCTGCATATTAATGTTATTATTAAGTCATAATAAAATAATATCGCAAACAATAGTTCGGAGGAGAACATGAAAGTCTTACTTGTTTATCCCAAGTACCCTGTGACTTACTGGGGCTTCCAGTATGCCCTGAAATTCGTCTCAAAAAAAGCAGCCTTTCCGCCTTTAGGTTTATTGACTGTTGCGTCTATCCTGCCGGATGAATATGAGAAGAAGCTCATCGATATGAATGTGGAAAAGCTCAAAGACGAGGATATCATCTGGGCCGACTATGTCATGATCAGCGCTATGGTTGTGCAAAAGGATTCCGTGCGGGAAGTTATCGATCGCTGTCGTGCCTTAGGAGTCAAGACGGTGGCCGGTGGGCCTTTATTCACCTCGGAACCGGAATTATATGATGATGTCGACCATCTGGTTTTAAATGAGGGCGAGACAACTATTCCGGAATTTATATATGACTTGCAGCAGGGTGTTGCCAAACGTTTGTATACTACCGAAAAATGGCCTGATCTACGGACAAGCCCTGTTCCTCGCTGGGATCTTATCAATGTGAAGAATTACGCCTCACTGAATATCCAATATTCACGAGGCTGTCCTTTCAACTGCGATTTTTGCAATATCACTGCTCTTTTTGGTAATACGCCCCGCACCAAGGATACCACGCAAATGCTGGCGGAATTGGACGCTATTTATGATTCCGGCTGGCGGGGAACAGTGTTTTTCGTCGATGATAATTTTATCGGCAATAAGAAAAAATTGTTAGGCAGCATTTTGCCTGCTATCGCTGCGTGGATGGAAGAGCATGGACATCCCTTTAATTTTTTAACGGAAGCCTCCATCAATCTAGCTGATGATGAAAGATTGATGAGCATGATGGTTGCAGCTGGTTTCCACGCGGTCTTTATCGGTATCGAAACGCCTGATGAGCAGAGCCTCGCCGAATGCAAAAAAACGCAGAACAAAAACCGCGATCTTATCTACTGCATCAAGAAGATACAAAAGTCGGGGATGGAGGTGCATGGCGGGTTTATCGTCGGCTTTGATAATGATAATCTCTCAATATTCAACCGCATGGTCAAATTTATCCAAGATAGTGGCATCGTTACGGCGATGGTCGGCCTTTTAAATGCCCCCAAAGGTACGCAGCTTTATCAGCGGCTCATGAGCGAAGGACGGATGCTGGATAACTTCACTGGCGACAACACCAATTATACGATGAATTTTACCCCCAAGATGGACAAGGATGTTTTGGTCAATGGCTATCAGGATATTGTTTCCACTATCTATTCCCCGAAATATTATTATGAACGTGTTTCTACTTTTCTCAATGACTTCGACGCGGATAAATTGGGAAGTGAAAAATTGAGTATCAATAATATCATGGCCTTTATTAAGTCCATAGTGCGCTTGGGGATATTAGGGAAGGAACGCTATTATTATTGGAAGCTTTTTGCTTGGTCTTTATTTAAGCGGCCTAAAGTATTGCCGACTGCCGTCAAGCTTTCGATCTATGGATTTCATTTCCGAAAAGTATATGAAAGGGCTATTGTAAAATAGTAAATCAATTAATCAATTAATCAATTAATAAAAGGCGCTTTGTTATCAAACAAAGCGCCTTTTGCATTTGCATATATATACATCTGCGAATAGTGACAAAAAATACATAATTTAAGCATAGTTTTTGAAAGAAGGCCCACTAAGCATAGTATATTTATTGTTTGCAAAAATAATAATAAAATGCCCATTCGGAAGTATTGACTAAAAAATATGGACATGTTAATGTAAGAATATTAGCTGTAAAATATTGTCATATTATGTCGTAATTGGACAAAAGTTGTTGGTGAAAATTTAATATTTAATTATACATAAAAACTTAATATGAAACTGCTTGTATTTGACTTATGCGCTAAGCAAAATATTAAAAAGGAGAGCGGGATATGAGAAAAAAATTATTGACTACGCTATTATTTTCCGGGATTTTCATTTTCTTATTTTCATCCTTTGCCCTAGCCTATGAAACCACCCACTCGGTAGTTAACAACGATGAACAAGCAGTTGATGTTGTGGTAACCGCTGATGACACCTATGGTGGCAGTATATCCGATTTCACAACGGCCCTAACTAATGCCCTGAATGACTTAGATCTAACCTCTGACGATGTGCGCATCAATGCGGTGCAAACGGATATCAGTTTATCGAATTTTGATGACTGGTATGTCTATGACCACTATTATAATCCTGATTATGATGAAGAAGGCGCTACGCCTGACGATTGGAACGACTACTCCGGCAGACATCCCTATTATTATTGGAAGGAAACAAGTTTTGGCGTACCGGCAGCTGTTTTAGCGGAAGTAGAAGAAATTTTACATAATCAGCTGTGGGCAGACTACCAGTTTATGATTTATTCCGGCGGAACATATATATATTATTTATATGATATTGTTGTTAGTGAATATCCGTATGCTGAACTGACTGGTGACGATAAAGCAGATATGGACGCGGCTATCATTGACGAATTGACAGAATTCTGGTCTTATTATGATCTTGCAGAATTTACTAATTATGATGAATACCTTATAGCTTTACAAGATTTTTTTGCAGAATATTACTTTGATAAAACTTATGCCGAGCTTACGGATGAAGAAAAAGCAAATCTTGCAAGTGATATAGATTATTATCATAACGAATGGCCATATAGCGATGAGGTATATGGTAAAATAGTTTTTGCATCACTTAGCAGTGATGCACAAGAAGCTTTAGCCGATGATTACCTGATAGACAATACCGTGAAACCTAATTATGATTCGGAAAACGGCGAGGGAACCTATGCTGCACTGACTACGGAAGAGCAAGATGCATTACTTCAGGCATATAAAAACGAGCAATATGATGATTGGTTCAGTGATTATATGAATGAGGGCGAATCATTCGCCGATGACAGCATGACTGAAGAACGTAAGGCGGAAGTGATCGAAGATTACTATTATTTGTATTATATAACTTATGATGGCGATTCAGAAGCCTATTGGGATATGGTGCAATATGCTGGAAGCCACTTAGAGGATGAGATGTTTGTAACGGATATTACTTCGCCAGACACTTTTGACGGGACGATATTCCTCAGAGACAAACATATCTATACCAGCATCGATGATGAAAATAATGCCAGCATAACCTTTATGGGTTACAGTGAACCTGCCTATAAAGACTTCCTTATTTATCCCACGACGATGGCCAATGAAAAAACCGTTAACTTCGATATAGACGCGTCGATGGTTTCCACCCATACCCTGGAAGGTGCCGGGTTCCTTATCAATGCCGGTATAGATGAAGATGGCTATATCCACGGCTATGTCCTTTTCTATCGATTTAGCAATACTACATCTGGTACCGTTTATCTGTATAAGATAAATGATGGTGTTTTGGCGGAAGACTTCCATAACTCGGAAGATGATTATATTTCTGATTTTGCGACTGAGATTGCCTCACAGTCTTTCTCTATAAATACAGACTCAATGATGAAAAACATCAATGTTATAATTACCCCGAATTCCCTGATCTGCGAGGAAAGGGATTATGATGCTGAAGGTAATTTAGGTTCAGCGAGTGAGTTATTTACTGCTTATTATGATATTGACGAAGATTATCTTGATCTTGATACAATGGCCTATAACGGCTTTGGCCCCATCGTCAGCTACTATTCGCATGGTTGCGAAGAGCTTTCTGCATTTACCTTCTCCAATTTGGAAATGAGCTATGAAAGCTCTGCCGTGGAAAGCCTGAGAAACTCTAATTATATCGAAGGTGCTAAAAAGGTTTACATAGTTCTTACCGGCAATGAGGAAACCGATGACCATGATGATTTGGCTTCCTATTATGAACTTTTGGCCCGCTTGATCAATGACCAAGTCTTCTATGTAACTACAGGCGGTGATATAACCATAACTGCCAATGGTGGCAACGGCTTGGACCTTTCCGATTCCGCAAGTTTAGAAGATGCAGTGGCCAACGTAGCGGCATATATTGCCGACCTGGGAAGCGGTACTACAACTTGGCAGGCTGCTACTATTCCTAACGGGGCAGGAATTCCTCCCGTTGCTATATTTGACATAACTGATACAGAAGGAAATCAGATAATGTCAGTTGACCAAAAGCATATTGATGGAAGCCTAGTCTTGACCTTTGGTAATGTGGACAAGTCAGCAAGCCTTGACCCGGATGGCGATGATTTGAACTACGATTATGTGGTCTATGATCCTACTGGCAATGCGCTTGATCTGTCGGGCGAAGGTGGTAATGAGCTAGAAATAGACAGCACTTTTGACTCGGGAATATATACATTTGAACTTACAGTTTCTGACGGAATTCAAGATTCAGTAGCCGCCACACGTACATTGATCCTCACCGGTGACAGTGTTGCTCCGACAGTCACCCGTGTTGGCAGCACCGCCACTCCTCATACATCCAGTATCCTCAACCTTGACATCTCCGACAGCAATAGCGGCGTAGCTGCTTATGCCATCGGCATAAAAACTGCGGAGGCTGCCGAGGCCACGTATGATGATGAAGTCGTTTTAGATGAACCTACTGCCGAAGAAGAAATCACCTTGGATTTAGACAAGGGCGAATACACTGTGTATGTAAAGGCTTATGATGCCTGCGGCAATGAACGCATCTGGACTCTAGCGGTCAATATAACGGAGTCAACTCATCACAACAATGATGAAGATAACACTGACGGTGCTCCTGTTATCGTTAACGGTGATGAGCAAAACGCCGGTACTTCTGAGGATTCAATGCAAGACGGGAAGACGGTCACTACGGTAACCGTTGACGATGACAAGCTTAATGATATCCTTGAACAAGAAGGCAATGGCGCAAATGTTATAATTCCTATTTTAGATAGTGATTCTGATATCAAGGCCGGAATTCTCACCGGTCAAATGGTCAAAAATATGGAGGACAAGGAATCCACGCTGGAGATCAAGACTGATTCCGCATCCTATACTCTGCCTGCGTCGGAAATAAATATCGACGCTGTTTCCGAGCAGTTTGGCGAGGATGTAAATCTTGAGGATATTGAAGTAGAAATCCAGATTGCTGAGCCTTCCGATAATACCACCCAGGTGGTAGCTAATGCCGCGTCGGAAGGTGAATTCACTATTGTAGTACCGGCAGTCGAATTTACGATCAGCTGCACCTATGACGGGGAAACAGTAGAGCTGGAAAGCTTCAATTCCTATGTGGAAAGAACCGTAGCCATCCCCGACGGCGTTGACCCCTCTAAGATAACTACAGGCATCGTAGTTGACCCCGACGGTACGATACATCATGTGCCGACCAAGATCATCTTAGTCGACGGCAAATATTATGCCGTGATCAACAGTCTTACCAACAGTACCTATACCGTGATCTATAACCCGATCGAGTTTGCGGATGTTGCCAATCACTGGGCCAAAGACGCGATCAATGATATGGGCTCGAGAATGATCATTACCGGCGTGGGTGACAATAAATTCGCTCCCAATAAGGATATCACCCGTTCCGAATTTGCGGCGATCATGGTAAGAGCTTTAGGTCTTGAGCCTGATGCCGGCAGCAGTAATTTTGCCGATGTCAAGACCACCGACTGGTATTGCGGATATATCCAGACCGCTGCCGAATACGATATCATCACCGGCTACAGCAACGGCAACTTTGGACCTAATGATAAGATAACCCGTGAGCAGGCTATGGCGATCATCGCCAGGGCCATGGAAATCACAGACCTGGAATCCACTCTGACAGACAGTGAAATCAGCAGCCTCCTCGCCGCTTATAGTGATTCCGCTTCTGCCTCCGCTTATGCTAAGGCTAGCATCGCAGCCTGCCTCGACACCGGCGTAGTTACCGGACAGAGCGCAAGCACTGTAGCTCCCAAGGCTTATATCACCCGCGCGGAAGTAGCGGTTATTGTCCAGAGATTGCTGCAAAAATCCGACCTGATAAACTAAACTATTGACCGGAAGGCAGGACTTACTGCCTCTATGATACAAGAAAAAAGCCTGCTATCTAAAAAGATAGCAGGCTTTTTTCTTGTAAGTAAGCCATCGGCTATGCTGCTACATGGTATTTATAATATAATTTGTTTTTCTTAGTATGTGAACTTATTTTATTGAAATATTCTTAATTTTATGTTATTATAATAAAAATAGGGTTTTAGCTTTTTTGCTTTTGGCAAATATAAAAAATTAAATATGATTATACGCTGAATCCAGAAATGGAATGGGAGAACCACAGATTTTTGGGGTGAATCACGAATGTGTAGGGTTATCTTTTCGACCCGAATCCGTCAGCTAATCTCGTAAGCGTTAGAAGAGAATTTAAAGAATGTACAAGTTATTGTACTTTCTTTAGTATTCGTTTATCTAATGCTACAGAGAAAACTCTGTAGCATTTTCTTTTTAAGAGCAGCGATTAAGAGATGAAAATATCATGTCGGCAACTCTATTTTTGTAAGGAGGTATTAATTATGACACTTTCTATTGGGCTATTTGGTTTTGGTAGAACTGGTAGTGTTGTGGCAAAAGAAATCATTCAAGATAAATTTTGTGAATTACAATGGGTGTTGAGGAAATCTGTTAATAATGAAGGCGAATATGCGAGCCACTTGCTAGGCTTAGAACATGCTGAGGGGAAAATATTTTCTGTCCAGAACGTAGATTTTGATAATTTTTATAGTGATAATAAGGTAGATGTGATTATCGACTTTTCTAACTCATGTTCAGTGAATGAATATAAGAATGCCGTAAAGAATAAAACACGGATTGTATCGGCTATTTCTAATTATGAAAAAGGTGATTTCAATCAACTCTTGGAACTTAGCAAAGAGACTGCTATCTTATATTCACCCAATATTACTATAGGTGTTAATTTTTTGATAAAAGCTTCCAAAGTTCTGCAAAAAATTGCTCCTCATGCAGATATTGAAATTATCGAAGAACATTTTAGAGGGAAAAAAGATGTTTCCGGGACAGCACTAAGAATTGCAGAGGATTTAGGCATCGATAAGACACAACACGTTAATTCAATCCGGGTCGGGGGTATAGTAGGAAAGCATGAGGTCATTTTTGGGCTCCCCAACCAAACGATACGGATAATCCATGAATCAATAGACAGAGCCGCTTTTGGGCAGGGTGCTATTTATGCTGCCAAATGGATTATGCAAAAAGCCAGAAATATTTATAGCATGGAAGAAGCTTTATCAATACCTAATGATATAAGTTTAATGGAGATCACAGAAGATAGACCCAGCCTGACAGGACATAAATATGCAGATAATCTATGGTTGGTAAATTGACAATTATTAAATTTCGCAGATGTGTTTAAGTTAAATAAAAACCCTACCTTATGGTAGGGTTTTTTGGTGTTTTTTTTGCAATATGAAGCAGAGAATACAGCGAAAGCATATACAGATGCTTGGAGAAATACTAACAAATGAGTGCATGGGGATCATCTTCTATTTAGCCAGGGGACCTAGGGGATCATCTTCTTGGGTTTTGTTTTTAGCGAAAGCAACGTATGGCTGAAACTTATAAACTAAGAGGTAAACCAGAACACTGAGCAAGACGCCCGCCGCTACGTCGACTATCGAATGTTGTTTGATAAAAACGGTGGAAGCGCAAATCATGATAGTCACGATAAGGGCGATGATTTTAATACCCGACCTATCTTTATAACATAGGGAATCCTTGATGCCCAGAAAGAGCGTCAAAGTGATAGAGCAATGGAGGCTTGGACAGACGCTGGATGCGGAATCGAAGGCCTGCAGGGATCTGACCCATTGGGAAAAGAAATCAGCCGCGTAGAACGAAGGCCGCAGATCCTGGTAATTAGGAAATAAGACGTAGATGATTATGGTGATTACCATGCTTAGGTTAATCGAAAAAACGGTCTTCTCGAAGTCTCCCCTGGAGCGGAGGAAAAAAGCCAGGGCAGTCATGAAGAAAAAGACATACCAGGTATAGTAGGGGATAACGAAGGCCGGGATAAAGGGAATCAGATCATCTAATTTGGAATACATATTATACTTGCCGATGACATGGTTATTAATGATCATAAAGATCATCAGCAGTATAAAATAGATGAAGGCCTGCCTTAAGGCATTATCTTTTTTCAGCTTGCTAAGCACTTTCTGAAAACCTCGCATTCCTTTAAAGGTGTCTCTGATAAAAAATCTATGACACCAATGACTTCTTTATCCATAAAAGAATTATCCCCAGGAGGCTCCTTGGCTATTAAATAAATCGAGGTTATAGTTGGCCCAGAACGGCGGGCCATTTCTGATAATATTTTAATACCTAGGCTCGCTTTTTGTCAAAATATGTTTTTGCGAAAAGCTATTTTTATTTTAATTGCAACAAACTTTTTTATACAAAAATGTGTCCAAAATTTGTTGACAAAAACTGGCATCAGGAATATAATTAGTTAGGCTAACTAATTAATGTGTATGTTCTAGATAAAGGAGAAAAAAAGTGGATAATAATAGCGCAAACAGCTCTCAGAAACTTTTAGAGGCTCTGGTGAAATTTAAAAGAGTCCATGGCCACGAGATGCCGCCTATTGACGGACTCAATCATGGCGAAATACTAGTTCTTTTTGCCATAAAAAAGGCTGCGACCTCCGATATGGAGGGCATAAAAGTATCCGAGATCAGCAAACGGATGATGGTAGCGACTCCTACCACCACGCAGGTCGTCAATAAGCTTGTGGCGGGCGGTTATGTGGAAAAGAGAGCAGATGAAAAAGATGCAAGAGCCGTGAGAATTAGTCTTACCACTAAGGGCGAAGAAATAATCCTTAAGGCCCATGATTGTTTTCATAATATGCTTTCCGGTTTGGTAAATCATTTGGGAGAAGAAAAGACAGCCACTCTTACTAACCTTTTAAATGAAGCTTACGATTACTTTTGTGAACAGAAAAAGAAGAGCTGATACCTCCGCTTACGTTTAGCAGAAGGTAATGCATAAATACGCAAGGGAGGGGCGCAGTTTTGCTGAAGATAATTAAATACTTGAAACCTTATTCCGGCATGCTCATTTGCGCCATTGCCTTGCTTTTTGTGCAGGCCATTTGCGATCTGGCCCTGCCGGATTATATGGCGGATATCGTCAATACCGGTGTCCTGTCCGGCAACAATGGTTATATCTTAGAGACCGGTGTTTCTATGGTCCTGGTGACCCTTTTAGGAACGGCAGCCAGTATCGTCGTCAGTTATCTGGCGGCTGTGATCTCTGCCGGGGTGGCTAGCGATCTGCGTTCGGATGTTTTTCAAAAGGTAGAATATTTCTCCCATGCCGAATTCGACAAATTTTCTACGGCCTCTTTGATAACCCGAACTACCAATGATATCACCCAAATCCAGACCGTTTTATTTTTGATGATAAAGTTAATCTTCTATGCGCCGATCTTAGGCGTTGGCGGCATTATCAAAGCTGTCTCCAGCAGCCCTTCAATGTCCTGGATCATCGCTGTGGCGGTCATTAGTCTGGTCGGCGTTATCATGGTGCTATTTTCCATCGTCATGCCTAAATTTAAAATTGTCCAGAAACTGATCGATAAATTGAATCTGGTAGTGCGTGAGAATTTAGACGGTATCCTGGTCATCAGAGCCTTCAATACGCAAAAATTTGAGGAAGAACGCTTCGATAAAGCCAATACCGATCTGACTGTCACCAACCTTTTTATCAACCGCACTATGTCGGTAATGATGCCGGCGATGATGCTGGTGATGAACCTGGTCTTGGTAGTTATCGTCTGGGTAGGCGCCCAGCAGGTTTCTGCTTTTAATCTCGACCTGGGCGATATGATGGCCTATATGCAATACGCAATGCAGATCATCATGGCCTTTTTGATGATGTCAATGATGTTTATTTTGATACCCAGGGCCTCCGTATCCTCAGAAAGGGTTGCGGAAGTCATTGGGACCGAACAGAGCATCGAGGATGCCGAGGAGCCGGAAGATTTTGCCGGGGATTTTCAGCCGAACGTAGAATTCCGCAATGTTGATTTTCATTATCCCGGCGGCCAGGACGATGTCTTACACAATATCAATTTCACCGCCAAGGCCGGACAAACGACGGCTATCATCGGCTCAACAGGCAGCGGTAAATCGACTTTAGTCAATCTGATCATGCGCTTTTATGATGTGACAGGCGGAGAGATTCTGATCGGCGGCAAGGATGTCCGCAGTGTTCCCATGAAGGTCCTGCGCGACAAGATCGGCTATGTACCGCAAAAAAGCGTTCTTTTCTCCGGCACGATCAAATCCAATTTATATTATGCCGATAAAAATTCCAGCGAAGAAAATATAGCCAAAGCGGCAGAAGTCGCCCAGGCCAAAGATTTCATCGAGGCCAAAGAAGATGGTTATGATTCGATCATTGCTCAGGGCGGTACCAATGTCTCCGGCGGGCAGAGGCAAAGACTATCCATTGCCAGGGCCTTGGTCAAGAACGCGCCTATCTATATCTTTGACGACAGTTTTTCAGCGCTCGACTTGAAAACAGACAGAAATCTACGCGCCGCCTTAAAAAGAGAGACCGGCAAATCGACTATCCTCTTGGTCGCTCAGCGTATCGGGACAATTATGAACGCCGAGCAGATCATCGTTTTAGATAACGGCAATATAGTAGGGGTTGGCACTCATGACGACCTCATGAAAAATTGTGAAGTGTACCAGGAAATCGCTCACTCACAATTAAGTGAGGAGGAATTAGCCAGATGAGTGATCCCAGCACAAGAAGACGCAGAGAGTCGAGAGACCCCTTTGGCGGCGGCCCCATGGGCATGAACATGGGCGGCGGCGGTAAGGCCAAAGACTTCAAAAAGACGATGCTCAGGCTTGCCTCCTACATGAGCGAATATAAAAAATCGGTCATCATCGTTGTCGCTTTAGCTTTCCTTTCCACGACATTTTCTATCGTTGGACCGAAACTTTTGGGCAAGGCGACTACCAAACTCGCTGAAGGCTTGATCGCCTATTTGAAAGGTTATAACCTTCTGACCGATTTTACTTATATCAGGAACATCGTGATCATCCTTGTGGTATTATATGTTATCTCCGCGGTATGTGCATATATCCAGAACTATATGATGTCCAATGTCTCCATGGAGGTCACCTATAAGCTACGGCGGGATATTTCCCTGAAAATGAATAAGCTACCCCTGAATTATTATGATACCCGCACCCATGGCGAGGTCTTATCGCGGATAACCAATGATGTCGACCTGGTCAGCCAATCATTGAATCAAAGTATGACCCAGTTGATTACCTCCGCTACTACAGTCATCGGCGTGATCGTGATGATGCTCTCTATCAACTGGATCATGACTTTAGTGGCCTTGGGCGTGCTGCCTGTCTCCATGGGCGTCGTCATGGCGATTATCAAAAAATCGCAAGCCTTCTTTAAACAGCAGCAGGAAGCCTTGGGAGAGATCAACGGCCATGTGGAAGAGATGTACGGTGGGCATAATGTCGTTCAGGCCTTTAACGGTGAAGAAGAATCGATAGAAATCTTTGAAAAGACCAATAAAAAGCTCTATAAGTCAGCTTTGAAATCGCAATTCTTATCCGGGATCATGATGCCGATAATGCTGTTCATTGGTAACTTGGGTTATGTGCTGGTCAGTATCCTCGGCGGCTACCTGGCAGTAAAAAGGGTGGTCGATATCGGTGATATTCAGGCCTTCATCCAATACATGCGTTCTTTCACTCAGCCGATAGGCCAGCTTGCCTCCATCTCCAATACTTTGCAATCGACAGCCGCGGCGGCGGAGCGGGTCTTCGAATTCTTGGAAGAGGAAGAGGAAAGCCCCGATACCGTGAGTCCTTTGCAAGACCTCGATTTCCGCGGCAATGTCAATTTTGAGCATGTCAGCTTCGGTTACAGCGAGGATAAGATCATCATCAATGATTTTTCGGCCGATATCAAAGCCGGACAGACGATAGCCATCGTCGGACCTACCGGCGCGGGCAAGACCACCATCGTCAAGCTTTTGATGCGCTTCTATGATATCAACACAGGTAAGATCACCATCGACGGCATCGATATATTTGATTTTACACGCAGCGACCTGCGCTCGATATTCGGCATGGTGCTGCAGGAAACTTGGCTCTATAACGCTTCGATCATGGATAATATCCGCTACGGCACTTTTGACGCTACGGAAGAACAGGTCAAAGCGGCCTGCAAGGCAGCCCACTGCGACGAATTCATCCGCGCTCTGCCCGACGGTTACAAGATGGTCTTGAACGAAGAAGCGAGCAATATTTCCCAGGGCCAGAAGCAGCTATTCACCATCGCAAGAGTCATTTTGGCTGATCCCCGCATCCTCATCCTGGACGAAGCTACCAGCTCCGTCGATACCAGGACCGAGATACTCATTCAAAAGGCGATGCACAACTTGATGCAGAATAGGACCAGCTTCGTCATCGCCCACCGTCTCTCGACGATCAAAGACGCGGACCTGATACTGGTGATGAATAACGGCGATATCGTGGAGCAGGGAAATCATCTGGAATTATTGGCGAAGAACGGTTTTTATGCCAATTTATATAACAGTCAGTTTACTGAGGGCGAAGAAGAATTAGATATTGTATAAGAGTGAGCCGGTAGTCAAAAGCTGATTTTTATGCCAATCATATAATAGTAGGTTTTCTGGTGGCGAAAAAAGACATTAAAAGATATTATTAAAAGGGGTCGGTTTAATAATGAAAAAACGCAATAATATTATTTTTATGATCATCGGGGTAGCTGCTTTGATCGCAGCCGGCGTTTGGTTTTACTTCTATTGGGATGACTCGCATTATTTCGAAACGGATAATGCCAAAGTCACCACTCAATTATATAGCCTATACTCACCGATGCCAGGTAAACTGGTGCGGCTGGACTTTAATGTAGGCAGTGACGTCGACGCCAATGAAGTCATCGCCCGAGTGGAGAATGGGCCTTATATCAGAACGCCGATTACAGGCCAGATCGTGGACTGTGATGTGATCGTA
>Ga0209016_1000775_pt1 | contig 33314 bp, 34 predicted proteins | sample EPASupsiteSAE305_FD_187265 | JGI IMG/M metagenome (GOLD analysis project Ga0209016, IMG submission 187265) | Bioremediated contaminated groundwater microbial communities from EPA Superfund site, New Mexico - SAE3-05 (SPAdes) (version 2) | ecosystem: Environmental > Aquatic > Deep subsurface >...
CAATATTTTCTTTCCTTCCCTGAAAATATTGAGAAGATTGTTTATCTTACACAAACAACACTTTCCTTAGATGATACTGTCGATGTCATCGAAGCATTAAAGAAAAAATATCCACAGATAATCTCTGCACCGAAAGAAGATATTTGCTATGCCTCTCAAAATCGTCAGGCGGCAGTGAAGGATTTATCTCAATATGTCGAGTGTATTCTGGTGGTTGGAGCTTCCAATAGTTCAAATTCCAACAGATTGGTTGAAACCGCCAAGAAAAAAGGAGTAGATGCTTTTTTAATTCACAATTTGTCAAAAATAGAATCCAATTGGTTTTTACCATATAAGACAATCGGAATTACTTCAGGAGCCTCTGTTCCGGACATTTTGGTTGATAAATTAATCAAACATATTCAAAAAACAAAAAGCAATATTGTTATTGAGAATTTGAATGTCATCAAGGAAGACGTGTTTTTCCAATTGCCTAAAGAATTAAATTAAAATATATGTCTCTATCTATTGGTATTGTCGGTCTTCCTAATGTCGGTAAATCTTCTTTTTTTAACGCTTTAGTAGCCAAAAAAAGTGCTCCCAGTGAGAATTTCCCTTTTTGTACCATTGAACCAAATAAAGCTATTGTTAGCGTGCCTGATAAAAGATTGAATATGCTGGCGGAAATTGTAAAAACGGAAAAGATTGTTAATGCATATATAGAATTTATTGATATTGCCGGATTGGTGAAAGGAGCTTCCAAAGGAGAAGGCTTGGGTAATCAATTTTTAGCACATATTAGAGAGTGTGATGCTATTTGCCAGGTGATTAGATATTTCAAAGATAAGAATGTTATTCACGTTGATGGTGAAATTGATCCTAAGAGAGATATCTTTACAGTGGAAACGGAACTTAAAATTAAAGATTTGGAAACGGTTGAAAAGAAAATTTACCAGACGGAAAAGAAATCAATTACAACAAAAGATAAGGAAATGCAGAAAGCCGTGGGAGCATACAAAAAAGTCCTGGAAGGTTTATCCAAAGGCCTTTGTGCCATTGAAGTTGAATTGGAAGAGGACGAAAGAGAAGAAGTGAAATTACTGCATTTATTGACGGACAAAAAATTTATCTATGTTCTAAATACCGATCAGCATTATAGTCAGGATGAAGTGTATGAAATTACGGGATTGGATAAAAATAAAACAGTTATACCGGTTTGTGTAAAAATTGAAGAAGAATTAATGGATTTTTCAAAGGAAGAAAAGAAAGAGTTTCTAAATGAATTTGGTATTTCATCAGGAGCATTAGATTTAATAATTCAAGAAGCTTTCAAGACTTTGGGATTATTTACATATTTTACGGCTGGCGAAAAAGAAGCTAGAGCTTGGACAATCAATCAGGGTACAAACGCTCAGGGCGCAGCAGGAGTTATCCATACTGACTTTGCCAAAGGATTCATTAAAGCGGATGTGGTTAGTTTCGATGATTTTGTGTCTGTGAGAGGTTGGGTGGCGGCAAGAGATCAGGGAAAAGTAAGAGTTGAGGGGAGAGATTATATAGTTAAAGATGGTGATGTTATGCTCTTTAAGTTTAATGTTTAAGAAAATAACTGATATCCCTTCAGCAATGAAGCAAGCATCTCCTGGCCGGGACTGGAAAAAAAATAAATGTTTACCATTGCGAGTATTAGAACGACGAAGAGTAGCATTGTGCTTTTATCAGGATGAATTTCAAATTCTAGACTGAATTTTAGCTTAGGTGTTTTTCTTTTGAGCTTAACAGGTACTGCTTTATTATTATGAAAATAGTACTTAACACTTTCTAGGAATGTGTCTGAATTTATAATGGTTTTGATAATGACATGACAGGAGACAAAAGCTATTAAGCCAAAAACAAGAAAGAAGAAAGCATCTAACAAACCACTAATTAAATCGGGGACATATCGTAAAAGAAGAAAGCAAAAGGACAAAGAAAACAATAGAGAAACAAAGAGATTCTTATCTGTTTTAAATAGCTCTTCCACTATCTTCAAAAGTACAGCCGATTTGTCGTTTTTATTTTGCATGTTAGAACATAAAAAGAGGAAATGTCTATTCTTATAAACGATCTTTTGGATACTTGTTACATTTTTTTAATTTTATTTTAGAAATGTTTTTTACTATGCAATTATTCTAATCAATATACATATGGATGATAAAGATTATTTGAACTTGCTTCTAAGTATTGGGTTGTTATCAAGACCAGTATTAAGAAGACTCAAAAGCTTGTATTTTACTTGGAGAGATGTTTGTGAAAATCTTGATTTGAAAGCATTAAAATTATGTCGTATCAAAGATGATAAAGCGGTTGAAATCCTTAGAATAAAGAGGCAGTTGGATATTATTAATCTTAAGGAACTCCTTTCGGAATTTAGAGTAGAGTGTGTGACGGAAGAAGATGTTGATTATCCTTTCTTATTGAAAAATATTTTTGATCCTCCTCTGCTTCTTTACGTTCGTGGGAATGTAAAACCAATGGACTTGAATCTGGCTATTGTCGGTACTAGAAAACCCACTTCCTATGGCAAATTTGTAACGGAGGATATTACACAAAATTTAGTTGGAGCTGGTATTGCTATAATTAGCGGTTTAGCAATGGGGATTGATGCTATTGCTCATAAGTCGGCATTAATTAATGATGGATATACAATAGCCGTTCTGGGAAGTGGTTTGGATAGGATCACCCCTTTTATTAACGAAAAACTGGGGTTAGATATAATTGATAAGGGAGGAGCCGTAATCAGTGAATATCCTATAGGAAGAAATGCTTCAAACTATACTTTTCCCGAACGCAATCGAATAATTGCCGGGATGAGTAATGGCGTCTTAGTAACGGAGGCAGCTTATGATTCCGGTTCTTTGATAACTGCGCATTGCGCATTGGAAGAAGGAAGAGAGGTTTTCGCCGTGCCTGGACAAATCGATAGTGTTTATAGTCAGGGTACTAATAAACTAATCGCAAGTGGAGCTCGACTCATCAATACTTATGAGGACGTTTTAGAAGAGTTTGGATTGTCGAAACATGCTAAACAAGTATTGGTTTCCAATTCTTTTCTTGAAAATAGTTTAATCAAGGACATTTATGAATTAGTTAGAATCAAACCGATAAAACTTGGGGAAATTTCCAAAGCTCTTAGTATTGAAACTCAGAAGGCACTTTGCTTAATTAGTGAATTAGAGATAGGGGGTTTTATAAAAGGTGAGGCTGATGATACTTATAGAGTTGTTCCATAGCTTTGCTAATTGTCTTTTCTTTACTATTATCTTTATTGTGTTTTTCCATATGTTAAAAAATTATAAACAAGTTCTTAAATATTTTAGTGATTTGCAATTTTCTTTTGAAAGAGAGGATGATGCTCTATTTCTGGATGAAGATGGTCTAAAAGTAAGATATGGTGGATTGGAAAGAGTAAAGAAGACTCTAAGTTTCTTGGGAAATCCGGAAGAGAGTTTTAAGATAATCCATGTAGTTGGAACTGCAGGGAAAACTTCCACTTCAACAATTATTTTTTCCTTATTACAAAGGGAAGGGGAAAAAGTTGGATTGTTCACGTCGCCATATTTGTCTTCCGTAACGGAGATGATTAGAGTGAACGATTTGTTTATTTCTGAGAGTGAATTGATTTTGGAATTAAATTGCTTGTTACCCGATATTAAAAAACTTAAAAAACATCAGGGGATTTTCGCATTATCTTTTTTTGAGCTAATGTTTGTCCTGGCTTTAATCTATTTTCAGAAAAAAGGTGTTACGTACGCTGTGTTAGAGGCAGGACTTGGGGGAAAATATGACGCTACCAATGCTATAAGAAAGTCTGAAATATCGGTTTTAACCTCAATAGGTGAGGATCATACGGAGATTTTAGGGAATGTTGATAATATTATAAAAGATAAAGCATCCATTTCGGAAAAGAGTAAGAAATTAATTACCGCCGTCACTGACTTGAATCTATTAAATCAAATTCAAATAGTTTGCAATAAAACGGGAAGTGAATTACTTACTCTGAATGATAATCTTGCTAAACAATGCGGAAAATTGAAACCGAATGCAATGCCTCTTAGCTATTTCAACAACTTTATATTAGCTCTTCAGGCAGTTCATATGTTGGGTTTTAAAACTGTTTTAAACAGAGATGACATGGATTTTAAAATTCCTTGTCGTATGGAATGGATAGATAAAGATAGAAAAATTCTTTTGGACGGATCTCATAATCCCGATAAAATTAATATTCTATCCCAATATATTGATTCATTTAGAGAAAAGAAAATCATTCTTCTTTTTTCAATTTTTGAGGATAAAGATTATGAGAGTGTTCTGAGCATTCTACTTCCCAAAGTGGAAAAAGTGATTTTTACTTCTTTAAAAACTGGTACGAGAATTTCGCCACATCTAAACATATTCGAGAAAGTGGGCTTGCGTTATTTGGATAAAGAGCAAATTACAATGGAGGAAAATAATCTGAGAGCTTATAAAATTGCCAAAACGTTACTTGATGATAAAAAAATACTCGTCATTACTGGTTCATTCACTTTAGCTGCTAGAATTAGAGAGCTTTATTGGTCTTTGGATAAGATCCATGAATTAAGAAAATTAATTTAATAATATGAAATACGTTAGACCTAAAATAATGGGAATTTTAAACGTTACCCCCGATTCTTTTTCCGACGGAGGTAAATTTCAAAATACTAATATTGCTTTGCAACAAGCTTGGCAGATGATATTGGATGGAGCTGATATTATTGATATAGGGGGAGAATCTTCTAGGCCCGGATCGCTTCGAATTTCCTGGGAAGAAGAGTGGGATAGAATAAAAGAGATTGTTTCAGAGTGTGTGAAATTGAATGCCGTCATCTCGGTTGATACTTATAAGCCGGAAGTTGCAGAAAGAGCTTTGGAACAAGGCGTACAAATCATTAATGATATAACGGGTCTAGGAGATAGAAGACTTCGCAAAATTATTGCTAAATATAATGCTACGGGTGTTATCATGCACATGCAGGGAAATCCTGAAACGATGCAGGATTCTCCACAATATGTCGATGTCATAGCGGAAATAACTGAGTATTTTGAGGGTAAAATAATAGAAGCCAATAGTGATGGTGTTTCGAAAATTATTCTTGATCCTGGAATAGGCTTTGGTAAGAGACTAAACGACAACATAGAAATTGTAAAAAATGTTGACAGGTTTGTAAAAATAGGTTATCCTCTTCTCTTTGGTTTCTCTAGAAAGTCATTTCTAGGCAAGATTACTGGGGAGGAAGAGGCTATAAACAGGGATTTAGAGACGCATCTGACAACATTTAGAACTCTGAATAAGAATATATCGATTTACAGAGTGCATGATGTTAGAGGGACGGTTAGGACAATAGACCTTTACCAGGCCATTTCTAGAGATACTGACTGATTTAGAAGTTGATGGGCATTATTCTAAATCGAATAGTTAAATGATAGAATGAAAAGCCCAATAGTATATACTATCTAGATTGAAAAATGGCTGAGAAAAATAATATTGAAAGTGTATCGAGTTTTCCAGTTTTAACTTCTCCAAGAGAGATATTGGATGTTGGTGAAAAGAATAAAGTATTATTAACTTCAGTTCTAGACGTTTCTGATGGCTTTAGAAATGAGATATATTTTAAACTGGATGAAGAAAATCATTATTTTATGGAGAATTTTAGAGAGAGTGGCTATTTCCCTGTTGGAATGCCACCCTATTGTGGTTTAAAGAAATCTGCAATGTCGTTGGGTATCCTAAATTATCTTTGCAATCTATTTCAACAACAAACAAAGGTTAAGTGGTTACTTGTGCCTATTTCCAATAAAGTTTCTGATTATATTGTTATGCATAAGAATGTTTTAAAGGAAGATTTGACGAAAGAAGAAGCTTATGAACTTATCGCAAAACAAGCGGATATCTTAAAAAAGAAATTGGAAATTTTGATTAAAATTTCTGGCATAAATCGGGGCGAAACAAAAGACACAAGCCTTAAAGTCCTTACTGAAGATCAGATGAGAGATCCAACGGAAAAGTATGATGAGGTGTTCTTAGAGGTAGAGAAGGTATTTATTAAGGAGCTCGAGCTTTTTGAAAGTGAGGGGATTACACCTAAGTTAGTCAAATATATAGCTGGTTTTATTCCCGCTAAATTTTTCAGAGCTAGAGAAATGGTTAAGATGTCTAAAGATTATGATTGGAAAGAATTACAAGGTGATAGAGAGTTCATTATCAAAATTAAATCAATCATTGACTATGTCATAGGTCAGACTGCTTTAACTTTTATTCTGGGTGGAAAAAAACATGGTCATGATCTTGAGAAAGATTATGATTATATAGCAAAAGAAGTGAGGAAAATATTATTGGAGGAGCATAAAGATAATAAAGAACATATTATTCATCGCTTGCCTGAATGTGGATATTTTTATCCATATTCCGCCCATAGTATGTCTGATGAAAAGGTTTTGTATAGTGCGTCAGAATATTGGGATGAAAAAGAATTATTGGATAAATTAAAAAAAGGCAAATTACTGATGTTCTTTAGTTTTGATAATGCCAATATTATTTCGGAGATGACCGATAGAAGAGTTATTAAAGACCTGATAGAACAAAGTTACTATATAAGAAAAACAATCAATAATAATGCAACATCTTATGATCCAAAGGAAGAAAATAATGATGATTCATTTAGTCTTGAGGAGCTAAGGGAGGTGTTTCTTATCGAATATATGAATCTTCTTAATGACGTTATTTTACCTTTTGAAATAATGGATCAACCTGAAGCGGAATTGGATAAAGATGAATTTAGAGCCAAGGTCTCATTAAAGTGGATAGAAAAAATTAATTGGAAATTAAATGATATTATTATTGGCAATAATGATTTCTTTGCTAGTCTAATAGAACTTATTAAATCAGGATCGGAGTTTAATAAAATAATGAAAGAATTGGAAAATTCCATCAAAGCAATAAATGATCTGGATATAGAACAATATAGTAAATTTGATAAAGTTAGAATACATCTTATTAAAAGTATGATTAATCATGTCATCACATTTATTCTGGGAGATGATGAAATTGCTAAAAATACTAAACCATTATAGTTCATAAATACATTTAGCATTCGTTTTTAGTCCATCAAAAACAGCAAGCATACTCTGATATATAAGATGGTTTTTTATGACTATAGCCGTTGTTGTAGTAATATTTTCTAGAGAATTCATAAATATTACGGAGTCGTCATATAGGCACATCGTCAAGAAGAATGACAAATCTTTTTTTGTTATTTCGTAAATTGAAGAATAAACTCCTTTCGATTTTTCTATATATAGCTCAATATCTTTTTCCTGATAGACAATCATTTCACATTTGCACTTCATTGCTTTTCTCTTGGGAATATATACTTCTTCCAAATAATTTTCATATTTCGGATGGAGTTTGTGAGTAGAAATGAAATAGATCGGCAGGTCTTTGGATACTTGCAAATCTATAACCTTATAAAAACTTTCCTCTCCTTCATATTGGATGATTTCCGGTATGACAGAGTCATCTGAAGAAAAACTATTAAGATAAGGTAGGAATGTTTTTAATTCGGAAATAGCATTCTGTACATCTCGTGCCTTTTCATTTAACGAAAACATCAGAATGGAAGGATCCATGGGGTAAAAAGATGTGACGTTGTTTTTCTTTTTTTTACTGACAATTTTTTTGGTAATTAGTTGATCCAAAATGAAAAACACAGTTGATCTCTTTATTCTGGTTAAGCTTGCTAAATTACTAGCGGATGAAGATCCAAGTTTAAGTAGATTTAAATAAATTATAGATTCTTTTTCACCGAGATTGGCCTTGGCTAGAGTTTGTAAAAGGTATGTATTAATTTCTTGCATATTTTTTTTATCCGATTAATTATAGCGTAAAATGGAACATTAATCAATTCAAAACAGAGGTTACGTCAGAGAAGTATGGAGGTTTGTGTAGCTTGGCTATCAAACAGAGGAAATGTTGTCAGTATTTACTGGATGTTTAGACTACTTATGTTTTTTAATTTTTAATATGATATCATGAATAGGTATCTTTTTTTATGAGTGAATCAATATTTAATTTAAAAAATCCATTTTTGCCGGCAGGAGACCAGCCCAGAGCCATCGAACAATTGGTCAATGGTTTAAATAAAGGTAAACAAGATCAGGTTTTACTCGGAGTCACAGGATCCGGTAAGACTTTTACTATGGCCAATATTATTCAACAAATGAATAGACCAACCTTAGTACTGAGCCATAATAAAACTTTAGCTGCTCAACTTTGTAGTGAGTTTAGGGAGTATTTTCCAGACAATGCGGTTTGTTATTTTGTTAGCTATTATGATTATTATCAACCAGAAGCATATATAGCTAAGACGGATACTTATATAGAAAAAGACGCTTCGATTAATGAAGAAATAGATAAATTTAGACATCAAGCGACGATGAATTTATTAACGAGAAGAGATGTGATAATTGTTTCTTCCGTAAGTTGTATTTATGGTTTAGGTGATGTTGATGATTATGAAAATCTAGCTGTAAAAATAAAAGTTGGAGAAATAATGAAAAGAGATAAGTTGCTTCGAATGTTTAGTGATATTCAATACGAAAGAAATGATATGAATTTCGCTAGAGGTAAATTTCGAGTTCGTGGTGATATCGTCGAAATTCATCCCAGTTATTCTGATCATACTTATCGAATAGATTTTTTTGGAGATGAGATAGAATCAATCAAGGAATTGGATTTTTTCACCAAGGAAGTCATAAATGTGTATGGAGAGTTAGCTGTTTTCCCAGCTAAACATACCGTTTCTTCAGCGGAAAAAATTAAGAGAGTAGTTGTGGAGGTGGAAAAAGAATTAAAAGAAAGATTTGATGTATTAAGGAGCGAAGGAAAAGAAATTGAAGCACAGAGACTGAAGAAAAAAACGGAATATGATATGGAGATGCTTTTAGAAACCGGTTATTGTACAGGAATAGAAAATTATACAAGATATTTGGGAGGAAGGGGACCGGGAGAAACACCGGCAACATTATTGGAATACTTTCCTAAGGATTATCTGATGTTTATTGATGAGTCTCATATTACAGTTCCACAAATAGGCGGTATGTTTAACGGAAATTATTCCAGAAAAGAGTCTTTGGTTAATCATGGTTTTAGAATGCCATCTTCGTTTGATAACCGACCACTCAGGTTTGAAGAATTTAAAAATACCATTAATCAAGTCGTTTATGTGTCTGCGACACCGGGTAAATATGAAATGGAAAAGGTGAAAGGAGAAGTTGTCGAGCAAATCATTCGTCCTACCGGTCTTATTGATCCGGAAATCGTTGTTCGTTCAACGGAAAATCAAATTGACGATCTTATTCATGAAATCAATCTTCGAGTAGATAAAAAAGAGAGAGTCTTAGTGACAACATTAACCAAAAGAATGGCTGAAGATCTAACAGATTTTTTTCAGGAGAAGGGAATTAAAGTTCGTTATCTACATTCCGATATTGATACGATGCAAAGAATAGAGATTTTAAGAGATTTACGGCTTGGTGAGTTTGATGTATTGGTGGGAATTAATTTACTTAGAGAAGGTTTAGATTTACCGGAAGTTAGTTTGGTTGCTATTTTAGATGCGGATAAAGAAGGATTTTTAAGATCTGAGGGAGCTTTGATACAAACTGTTGGTAGAGCTGCCCGCAATATAAGTGGAAAAGTAATTATGTATGCGGAAATAATTACTAAATCAATGGATAGATGTATTAGTGAAACTAATCGCAGACGAGAAATTCAAGAAGAATATAATAGGGTAAATAATATTATCCCTCAGTCAATTATTAAAGGTATAAAAGATATCAGTGTCGGTAAAAAAGAAGAGATAGAGGTCATGAATATTCCAAAAGACGAAGTAAAAAGAATGATTCAAGATTTGGAGAAAGAAATGGATATTGCCGCCTCGGAAATGAACTTTGAAAGAGCTGCGGAGCTTCGAGACCAGATAGAAAATTTAGAGGCGAATTTAAAATAATATTCAATGTAAGTCAAGTATTGTTGGCGATTATCTCTATACAAAGCGAATACTAAGATGTTAGTATTAAGTCCCGGTGAGTTCAAGCCTTTTTCGACCACCTTTGCATCTTTAAAAATCGGAGTTTGAGCTACCCTAAATGAAAATCAATTATTGGGTTTTTTTATAGCCTGTATTTCGTTTTCGTTTAGGGTAGCTTCTTTTAGTCACTAATAAAAAAAATTAAAATCAAATAAATCTATGGAGTATCTTATGGAACTGAATGAAATTTTATTTCTCGTAATCAAAATTGTCTTGGGACTATTTCTATTATTCACAATTATTTCTGTCTTTTTTGGAAGAATTACTAAAAAAAATAATCCTCAACACACTTTTCAACCTGCCTATATCCCAGAATATAAACAAGGGGTATATGTTAATCCAATACCAATAACGCATGACTGTATCGGTGGAGGATGCGCTCAATATGGTAGTGTTAGCGGATGTAAAAATCCAAAAATATGTGTAAATCTAATAAACAAACCAAAACCAATACGTATGTCTAGGATTCAGTTAAGTGAATCCTATTACAATTAAAAGAAGCACCATTACTGGAGAGAGGGCATGAATTTATTTGCTCTCTCTTTCCTCTTGCCTGGAAATTTAATATACTACTTTTCGCATTTGCTTTTTTTATATGCCAATAACCACTTCACAGTTAAAGAAAAAATTCATCGATTTTTTTGTATCTAAAGCACACAAAGAGATTTCCGGAAAAAGTCTAATCCCTGAGAACGATCCAACTGTGCTCTTTACAACTGCCGGAATGCACCCTTTGGTTCCATATTTAAATGGAGAAAAACATCCAGCAGGTAAAAGATTGGTCAATTGTCAGAGATGTATTAGAACAGGAGATATTGATGAAGTGGGTGATAATTCACATCTGACTTTTTTTGAAATGCTCGGTAATTGGAGCCTGGGTGATTATTTTAAAGAAGATTCCATTGCATGGAGTTTTGAATTTCTGACTAGTCCAAAATGGTTGAATATTCCAATCACCATGCTGGCGGTTACGGTATTCGAAGGAGACAATGATGCTCCTAAAGATACGGAAGCCTTTAATCTATGGAAAAATTTAGGTATTCCTGAAGATAAAATATCTTTTTTGCCAAAAAGTGATAACTGGTGGGGTCCCGCCGGACAGACCGGTCCATGTGGTCCCGATACGGAAATATTCTTTTATGTCGGTGATGGAATTCCTGGAAAAGATAGCAATGTGAAATCTGATCCCAAAAATTGGGTGGAGATTTGGAATAACGTTTTTATGCAATACAGAAAAAAGGAAGATGGTTCTTTCGAAGAATTAGCGCAAAAAAATGTTGACACGGGAATGGGAGTGGAAAGAACGGTAACCATTTTGAATGGCTTTAAAAATGTTTATGAGGTTGGAGTACTAAAAGAATTAATGGACTATATTTCTGCAAATTCAAGTTCATATGATTTAAATAGTTCTCGAATAGTATGTGATCATTTTCGAACAATAGCTTTTATGGCAATGGACGGTATAAAACCAAGTAATCTTGATAGTGGCTATATTATGCGTAGATTGATTAGAAGAATGGTTAGAAAATTTAAACAATTGGGTCTTAATCCTATCAAGGCTGTAAACGATATGTACAGTCTGGTTATGGAAGTTATGAAATGTGATTATCCGAAACTAGAATTGATGTATAAAGAATCTGTTCAAACCATTCAAGACGAAGTTATACAATTTGAGAAAACACTTGAAAGGGGCTTAAAGACTATTGAGAAATTAGAGGAGATTGATGGAAAAATAGCATTTGATATCTATCAGACTTATGGTTTTCCATTGGAAATGATTCAAGAAGAAGTTAAGAAAAGAGGCTTGAAGATAAATGAAGATGAATTCAATGAAGAATTCAAGAAACATCAAGAATTATCCAGATCCGGATCAGAACAAAAATTCAAAGGCGGATTAGTCGATGCATCGGAAGAGACCACTAAGCTACATACGGCGACTCATTTGCTACACCAGGCCTTGCGTATTGTATTAGGTGACCATGTGGCACAGAGAGGTAGTAATATCACAGCAGAGAGGCTTAGATTTGATTTCTCGCACCCTGACAAGATGACAGATGAAGAGATAAAGAAAGTTTCCGATATTGTAAACGAGCAAATCAAAAAAGCTTTGCCGGTAACACTTAAGGAGATGACCGTTAAAGAAGCCAAAGAAAAAGGTGCAATCGGACTTTTTGAATCCAAATATGAAGAGGTGGTCAAAGTATATACAGTGGGAACGGATGAAGATTTCTTTAGTAGAGAGATATGTGGAGGGCCTCACATGCAAAATACGAGCGAATTAGGGTCTTTCCAGATACTGAAGGAGGAAAGTTCCAGTAAGGGTATAAGACGTATCAAGGCGGTCGTTTCTTAAATTTCATTGATGAATAAAAAGCATACTTATTATCTTTCTTTGGGAGGAAACGAAGGAGACAAGGTAGGTTTTCTTCAGCAAGCCAAGAAAGTTTTATTAGAAAGAGGAAATACACTAATCAGCGAATCCGCTTTTTATCAAACGGAGCCTTTTGAAATGGAAGAGGGTACGGAACCGTTTATCAATCAAGCACTGATTATTGAATCCAAATTGGATCCAATTGATTTTCTGAATCTAACAAAGAAAATCGAAAAGAGTATTGGCCGAATAAACAAAGGTGAGAAGAAAAGTAGAAATATTGATATAGATATTTTGTTCTGTGATGACTTGGTAATTCAATCCAAAAATCTAAATATTCCTCATCCGGAGATGGTAAAGAGGAATTTTGTTATTATTCCACTTGAGGAAATTTGCCCAAATCTGAATCATCCAATTTTAAATAAGAGTATTACCGAAATAGCTCAAAGTTTAAAAGACAATCATTGGATAAAAAAGCTTGATTAGTTTAAGTCTAATTCAAATACTTTGGATGAGGTAAGTACAAACATATTCTTAGTATTTTCATTAACATAGAGATGTTTGATTTCTCCTATATTTGGAAATAGATATTGTTTTACATATTGTCCGCTACCTCCGGTAACGATGACTTTACTATTCTTGGAATCAAGCAAGAATAATTGTTTCATCACTGGAAGGTATTCCAATCTGGTAATTCCGGATAAATCTATGTCTTGAGGCATGTTCTGGAACTTGAACTCTTGTGATTCTCTACTGGAAGTTTTATAGACAAAGCCACCTCTATTAAGAACAAATATGTCACTGGCAATGGTCATGTCTAGAGAAATCTTGATGTCTACATCGTATGGTTTATATTCGGTTGGAGCTAAGAACGTATCTCCTTGTTTAGTGTATTTCCAGATTTGATCTTTTGTTGGATCAAGGAAATATACTCGTCTACCAAATGTTTCCATGGCACTGGCATTTTCCCATTTGATATTAGCATCAGCTAATTTTACTTCTTTGAATTCTTCTCTCTTGTATTCGAATACTCTCTTTTGATTTGTGAATAATAAAATACTGGATTCTGATTCAAATACTGTAGCTTCCGTAATATCTTCGTTGGGCCCAAGTAGAGTGAGTGGAATTAAGACAACCTCATCAAAGACTAGTTTTAATAAAGCATCTTTGGATACTGCATACAAAGTGTCTTTAAGGAATATTAAATCAATAGCTGAGACACCGGGATATTTAGATTCAAGATTGGCATATTCTTTTGGAATATCCACGCTTTGTATTTCATTAACACTGTCACGGAGAGTATTAATTTCTTTTTCTTTATCTTTAATTTCATTTTGTAGGTAATTGGCGGTAAGAAGAGTTTGCATTTTGGCATCTATTTCTACAAGAATCTCTCTAGCTTTGTCTTTCTCATCGATTATATTTCTACCTTTGGCTCTCTCTATTAGATTATCAATCTCAGTCAATTGTCCCCTTATTATCTCAGTCTCTTGATTTGTTTTATATTTGGAATAAACGGAGCTTATAGCCAAAAGTGCCAATATTACGATTATTCCAATCGCAACCAGATGACTTCTCTTAGCCGAACTAAATTTGGGTTGTTTGAAATTTAAACCTTGTAACGAATTACCAACATTTTTCTTTAAAAGGTCGAACGTATTATCAAATTTGGATTTCTCTACAGTACCGGCTTTTTGTCTGGCTATGCCTTGATTTAAAGCGTTTTTAATATCATCTAGAGTTTCAGTTCTCTCCATTCCAGCTATTTGCTTCATTCTTTCACCGGGTCTAAGTTCTCTTTCATCATCCCATGGATTATCTGAATCCAAATCTTGAGATTTGACTTCCTGCTCTAATAAATCGCCATCCATCGGTGGTACAAATATTTCTCGAAGCTTCTTAATGAAATTTTTCCCCTTAACTAGATTTTTCTTAATCTGAGCAATGGTTTCTTTTTTAGGGAAAATGTTTGATTTGTTGCCATCGTCTTCCATTTCCGTATCATCAATGTCTATGTCATCTAATGAAGCTTTCTCCGCATCTTTGAATGCTGGTTGGATTAATATAAGAAGGGCGGACAGATAATGAAATTCCATAGCTTTCTCCAAACTCAAAGCGGAGTTAGCAAGTTGTTTTTTGGCAGCGGAATTTATGATTTGATCTTCAGTTACATGTTTTAATATGGAAGTTTGACTGAGAATTAAAAAGTCGTCTTCTTTTAAAGAGCCACTGGCTATATTCTCAAAGATTGTATTATAAGAACCTTCATCTGGTTTTAATCCTTCCGAGATGACACTTATTTTACCATTTCTAACTAACAAAACGTCACTGTCTCCCGTAACTGAAACATGAACCATGTCTCCGGAAAAAATCCCGATGGTTGCATTAAGTTTTCCCACCCAATCGGTATAATCAAGTTTAACTCTCATAACAGCCTTATTAACCTCTTTCAAAGAACTCTCAAAAGCTTCATAAGGATCTTTCTTTAGGTCCGTGTATAAATATTCTTTGATTGTATCAAAAATTGCCGAAGCGACGATTTTAGAGCTTTTAAAATTGTCCTTTGTTTCGATGTGTAAGAAGATCTTGGCGTAATTATCTTCAGCTAAATCTTCAGGTTCATAATATATCGCATCCTGAAAGTGTTTTTTTGAGTCTTCGCCTACTAAAAGACTGTCAATGAGTATTCTAAATTTCATAATCAAATATGCCAAACTTAATGGCTAATATAGAATTTTTTGGGCTAAAAAGCAAATAAAATGGCCTAAAAAGTGCAATTATTTTTTCTTGGCTACAAAAAAGAAATTGGAACATGAGAATATATTTTTGTTTCTGGGGCTGTTAATGGCTGTGATAACACTAAAACCGGTTTTTTGTAGAAGAGTTGTGACTTCTTTTTTAGTAAAAGCATAATAATACCTCAAGATCTTTTCTCCAGATGTATGATTCCAAGGAACAAGACAGTCACGAAATCTGTAATTATTAGAGAAAATGGAATTGAAGATTAACATTATTCTCTTAATTGACCACATATTCCAGACGGTGAAGATAAATAATCCATTATCTTTTAGTGCTTCATTTATTCTTTTAAATGCGATTATTCTGTCTTTTTCTGTCGGAAGATGATGAAGAACAGCGAAACTTAAAATAATGTCGAATTCCTTTTTGTATGAGATGTCTAAAACGTTTTCTACTTGAAAATCTTCTGTAGGATGATTTATTTTGGCTTCTTGGATCATGCCGTCTGATAAATCGACGCCTTTATATGAGACTTGCTTGTCTTTAGGGATTGCTTTGATAAGTCTACCGTTGCCACAACCGAGATCTAAGATTTTTGAACCTACTGGAATTAATTCTATCGCTTCCATCATCTCGGGCCATGGATGTTGTCGTGTGTCCGAGAAATGGTGAGAAATTAAATCGTAATCTTTTTTTACTTTTTCTATGGTATCCATCTTTTTAAAATAGGAGGTTTAAACTAGAATGTGTTAACGGACTTCTAAATTTAATCATGATAGATCAAAAGAGTACAATTTTGGATTTGTTGGTAAAAGTTGTTTATGACGATGAGTTCGATAAAATTGCTTTTGAGATTTTGAAAAAGAAAAACAAGATCTGTATTCCCAATATGGAAATACTTCGTGTTTATAGGGAATTAATCCAGGAAGGTATCTTGAAAGAGGATGACAGAGTTATGACTATGCTTCGAAAGCAAAGAGCGAGAAGTATTTCTGGTATTTCGGCAATTACAATTTTGACTAAGCCTTATTATTGTCCCGGTGAGTGTGTTTATTGCCCGACGGAGGCGAGAATGCCAAAGAGTTATCTTTCCGATGAGCCGGCGGTGATGAGAGCAGTACTCAATCATTGGGATGCTAAGAAGCAAGTAGATACCAGGATTAAAGCTTTGAATATGATGGGTCATCCGACTTCCAAATGCGAGATGATAATTCTGGGTGGTACTTTTTCGGTTTATGACAAGACGTATATGGATCAATATATTTTGGAAATGTATAACGCTCTAAATAAGGAGGAAAGTAAGGATTTAATTGAAGCTCAAAGTAAAAATGAATTTGCCGAGGATAGAGCGGTTGGTTTAAGCATAGAAACGAGACCGGATTATGTAGATGTTGATGAGATAATTCGACTTAGAAAATATGGGGTTACAAAAGTTGAAATGGGAGTTCAAAGTTTGAATGATGCTGTTTTGGATTTGACGAAACGTGGTCATAAGGTTTCGGAAGTGAGAAGGGCAACCAAATTATTAAAAGATGCCGGTGTCAAGATTCACTATCACATGATGCCAAGTCTTCCTGGAAGCTCTACCAAAGAAGATATTCAAATGTTTGAAGATTTGTTTAGTGACGAAGATTTCAAGCCCGATATGCTCAAAATCTATCCCTGCGTCGTAACTCACCATAGTGAATTGGCCCAGTGGGAAAAAGACGGTAAATATAAAAGTCCAACCGATGAAGAGGTGATTAATATGCTAATGGAAGTTAAACAAAAGGTTCCTTTTTATTGTCGAATTATGAGACTGGGAAGAGACATCCCTGCGAATGATATTTTGTCCGGAAATAGAATAACAAATATCAGAGAAGTGGTTAGAGATAGAATGAAAGAGAAAAAAATCCAATGTGTTTGCCAAAGATGTCGTGAAGTTGGATTTAATACTACTGTAATTAATAATGTGGTTCTGTTTAGATTTGATTTTGATTCCAGTGGAGGTAGGGAAGTCTATCTGGAATATAGAGATGAGCATACGGAGGTTTTATTAGCTTTTCTTCGACTACGCATTCCATCCCAATATTTTACCAAAGAAAAACATTTCATTCCGGCATTAGATAATTGTGCGATTATTAGAGAAGTTCATACTTATGGATTTGCCTTGAAAGTTGCGACTCAAAACAAAACTGCCACACAACATAAAGGTTATGGGAAATTGCTGATTAATGAGGCAATTCACATAGCGAAAGAAGAGTTTATTCTGAATAAAATAGCGGTTATTTCGGGAATTGGAGTTAGAGATTATTATAGGCAACAGGGATTTGAGCTTAAGGATACGTATATGGTGAAGACCATATAAATGACGAAACCCAAATAACAAATAACGAAATAATCCCGGCATTGTCGTCCTGAATTTATTTCAGGACGACAGTATTAAATAATTAAATTTTGAGATTTGCTTTTTCCTGTTTATAATCAAAAAGTTAACAAACAAACATTAGCGACGAGATAAGTGATAAAGCAGGAGAAGACATACCAGGGAAACAAGAATCTGAAGCATCTATTCAAGAGAGACTTTCTGAACTAAAGAAGCGGGCTGCCGGCATGGCTGCATCCAAGAAAGCGATGAAAAGAGAAGAATCTCATACAAAAAAAAATGAGCAGAAAATAGCTAATTTTTTAATTAAATTTCTACAGACAAAAAAAGGTGGAGGAGTTTTGCTTGCCGTATCTAGAGCTCTGGCCGCCAATATATCCGCCAATGTGGTCCTGCATTGTTTGATTTTGGATTTTGAAGATTTATTGGATGAACTGGAGGATGATGAGTTTGATGGTGATGAATTCAGCAAATTGAAAGAAGGTTTAAATTCTTTAAAGGCTTTAAAAAACGGGTATTCGGAACATACGGAAAATATGGCGTTATCTCGTATAGATTTGAGAAATTCCGTTCCTGTCGATGTAAAAATCAAACTCTATGTCTGGTCCAATAATTTGATCGAAGCTGTTCTGTTATATCCTCATAATTCCTTGGAAGTTTTTCAAAAAGAAAATGCCCAGATATCTTTTAAATATCTACTTAGTGTGATTATTTACGAATATTTTAAAAGAAATAACATTTGCATTGAGGATCAGAGTTCGTTAGATCCGATGATAGATAATATCTTTATGAACTTGCTAAAAAAATTAACAGATCATATTGATAGTACTAAATATTTAGATGGTGGAATTAATTAATAATATATAAATCATGGAACGATCATATCGCTATATTGATATTATTTCAGCTCTCTTTGTCACAGTTCTTTTGGTTTCCAATATTGCTTCAGTTAAGATTCTGGATTTTGGACCATTTTCTTTTGATGGTGGGACAATCCTTTTTCCTCTTAGTTATATTTTTGGTGATTTGATAACGGAAGTCTACGGTTATCAGAGATCAAGAAGAATTTTTTGGATAGGTTTTGTCTCGGCAGTTTTAATGTCTTTTACTTTTTATTTTGTTGGGTTTTTGCCGTCTTCCAAAGAGTGGCTTTTGCAGGATCAATATATGAATATACTGGGTGTAACATGGAGAATTGTGGTGGCAAGTTTAATCGCTTATTTTGCCGGAGAGTTTTCTAATTCATATGTTTTAGCCAAGATGAAAGTTTGGATGAAGGGTGAGTATATGTGGATTAGGCTTGTTTTGTCTACCGTTGTTGGAGAGTTTTTTGATACTCTTCTATTTGTTCTCATAGCCTTTTATGGTACTTTGCCAAACGATTTAATCATGACGATAATTGTTTCCAATTATATATTTAAAGTTGGATTCGAATTTGTCTTTTCGCCCGTTACTCTGAAAGTGATTTCGTTCTTAAAGAAGAAGGAAAACGAGGATTATTACGACAGGAAGACCGATTTCAATCCTTTTATTGTTTGATTTACTTTTGTTGGCAATTAGGACAAAAATGTGTGCCCCTGCCGGCGACTTTAATTTTTTGAATCTCATTGCCACACGTTTTACAGGGAATCTTTGTTCTTCCATATACATTCAAGGTAGTAGAGTATTTTCCGGAATTTCCATTCACATCGAGATAATCTCTCATGCTTGTGCCTCGTAAGTCGATGGCATTTTTCAAAACTTTCTTTATACTTCTAATCAAACTTAACAGTTCTCCTTCACTTAGATTAGTACATTTTGTTTGCGGATGTATCTGCGATAGAAAAAGGCTTTCATCGGCATAAATATTACCAATCCCACAGATTAAGTCTTGTCTTAAGAGGTTTGCTTTTATATTTCCCTTCTTGTTCTTGAATAGACTTACAAACTCATCATTTTTTATTTCCAATGGTTCTCTTCCGAGTTTTGATAGGTAGGAAGTCAGACTTTTTTTGTCCTGAAAAAAAGAGATTTCTCCAAAATTACGCGTATCATTAAATACAAGCTTAGAGTCATCAGAGAAATTAAGTACTGCTCTGATATGTTTTAACTGGCTTGTTCCTATATTTTGTAGAAGATAAAGTAGCTGACCCGTCATTCGTAGATGCACTACAATGGTCGAATTATTATTCAAATGAATAAGTATATATTTCCCTCTTCTTTCCACCGATTTTATTTTTTGTTTGATTGTTAAATTGGAAGAAACATCATCATAGAACTTAATGTTTTTTCTACCAATCGAAAACAACCCCCTAATTCTTTTTCCTGTTATGATCTCATTTAAGTCAGAAACGACCGTATCTACTTCAGGTAACTCTGGCATAATGATTGTTCTAAATTAAAGAAATAATTATTTGGCAAATAATTTCTCAACTTTATTCCAATTAACAATGTTCCAGAATTTTTCGACATACTCTTGTCTTCTGTTCTGGTAATTCAAATAATAAGCATGCTCCCAAAGATCGATACCAAGGATTGGTCTTTCACCATTGGAAATAGGGGAGTCTTGATTTGCAGATGATTCTATTTTTAATGAGCCTTCTTTGGTTTTAATCAACCAAGTCCATCCGCTACCGAATCTGGCTAGAGATACCGCTAAGAATTCTTTTTTAAAAACATCCAGACTGGAATACTGTTCATTGATTTTGTCCAATAGCTTCCCGCTTTTCAGAGTCCCTCCATCTGGACTCATAAATTCCCAGTAAAGAGTGTGATTTAAATGGCCACCTCCATGATTTCTAACCGCAGGTCTAATGTCTTCAGGAACACTGTTTAAATCTGCTAGGAGATCTTTGATGTTTCTGTCATAGAGTTCTGGATGTTTATCCAGAGCTTCATTTAGTTTGGCCACATACGTTGCATGGTGTTTGTTGTAATGGATATCCATTGTTCGTTCATCGATGTAAGGAGCGAGGGCATTAAAGGCGTAGTTTAGTTTTGGTAGTTCGTGTTTCATAATGTATTATTAAACTCATATAAACTAACTAGTAGTTTAGTACACAACTAAGCAAATATCAAGTAAATCTCCATATTAACTTAATTCGTCTAAAAACTTATCTAAATGATAAATCATAACTTCTTCAACCAGAGTCGTTTTTACAGTTTTCCTGCTTTCAATTCTGCTCATGAAATCGACAGAATTTTTATTTTTATAAATAACTCCTAGGTAAATGTCTTTCTCTAAATCGGCGGCAATCTTTCTGGCTTGCCAAATATCAGTATTGTCATAACCTTTCAAATTCTCTATATATTTAATGCGGTCATAGTACCATTCCTGAGGAGTAGCTTTATTGTAAGTTGGACAAGCTTGTAAGACTTCCACGAAACTAAATCCTTTGTGATTAAGAGCTTCTCTAAACGTGCTAGTCATGTGCTCTATATCTCCGGAGAATGTTCTAGCAACAAATGATGGATTGAGGCTTAATACGAGATCTACTGGATTAATAGGATCGCCTAAAACTCCATCAGGAGAAGCGTTCATAGGGAAACCTTTCTTGGTTGTTGCCGATGCTTGACCGGTTGTTAAACCGTAGTTTTGATTATCATGATGGATGAAAGTAATGGGATAATCATTTCTAATGGCATGAACCAGATGATTAATTCCCTCGCTGAATGTTGCTCCGTCTCCAGCTGTCGCTACGACTTTCATGTGCGTGTTAGCAAGTGCTGCTCCACTGGCAAGACTAATTACTCTACCGTGAAGTCCATGAAGAGTATTACAGCGGATTTTGTCCGAGGCATTACCATTACATCCCACATCGAAACACATCAGGACTTGGTTGGGCTGAATATTTTCTAAAACAAACGAGTATTCTAAGGCGTTCAGAATTCCATAATTACCGCATCCTCCGCACCATGTCATTTTCTGAGGAGTCTCATACTCCAAAAATTTATCGAATTTTTTCGATAATTCATCAGTATCCAATTTATGACAAATCTTGTTATTATCCATTTTGCGCAGTGTTAGATTCTTCGATTTTTCTGGTGATAAAAGCTTCAATATCTTCTATATAAAAAGGTCGGCCATCATATTTAAGAAGTCTGCCATGAAATTTAACTCTGGCTTTATACTCAATTAAATTACCGAGCTGACCAAGGGAATTTCCTTCCACCAAGAAAACATTTTTATTGGTTTTGAAGAGCATTCTTACCCTATCGGTTCTTAGAGGCCATACAAAATCATAATGCAAATAATTTACGGAGATATTTTGTTCTTTGAATTTGACGATAGCGTCTAGCATGACATTTTTGGTACTACCAAATCCAATGAAAGAAAACTCTGCGGTATCTGGACCGTATAATCTAGGTCCGGGAATATTTCTGGATATTTCTCGCATTTTGCGGAGTCTCTTTTCGGCCATTCTGCGTGTACCTTTAGAAGTCTCGGTTATTGTTCCGTCTTCGTTATGTTCATCGCCGTTAGCGAAATAAGTGATTGTAGAACTTCCGGGAAGCCATCTTTTGGATATGCCACTCTCGGAAAATTTATATCTTAAATTAGAATCTAGATTTTTCAAATCTTCTTTGGTAGAAACTAACCCTCGATTAATGCCAATGGTATTATCTTTAAATCGTGGAACAGTTTCCAGAGCTTCGGAAATTGTTTTCTCGGAGAGGACAAGAACAGGTACCTGGAACTCTTCAGCCAGATTGAAAGCTTGAGGAATTAGAGAATAGCATGATACTGGATCGCTCAGAGCGATAACAATTTTTGGAAATTCTCCATGAGAAGAGAAAATTGCCATGTTTAAATCGGATTGGGCGGTCCAAGTGGGCAGTCCTGTTGCCGGACCGGGTCTTTGGGCAATGACAACAACTAGCGGAGTTTCAATCATTCCAGCAAGAGATATAGATTCAGTCATCAAATCAAATCCTCCACCAGAGGTAGCGGTCATCGCTCTTGTTCCCATATGCATGGATCCTAAAGCCATTTGTACTGCTGTTATTTCGTCCTCGGCTTGTTTGACAATCATTTTGGTGTCGTCGGCTTTTTTAGCAAGATAACTTAAGATACTTGATGATGGACTCATTGGATATGCGTAATAAGCTCTAACACCGCAATTAATAGCTCCAAGAGCTATCGCAGTGTTGCCGTCAATTAGGATGTCATCTTCTTTGTCCGATGGTATATCAAAAGCAAGTTTAGTTAATTTAGAAATATCTGTTGCGTCATAACCGGCCTGGATGCAATTAATGTTGGCATCAATTGATTTGTCCTTTGTTTCAAACTTTTTAGCAACTTCGAATTTAAGAATTTGTAAATTCAAATCCAATATTCTCCACAATAATCCCAATAGGACCATATTGACCATAATTTCACCTGCTTGTTTCTCGTAAGCTATTGTTCTGGCCGGAATATAGATTATTTTTACGTTTCTTTCTTCCAATCCTTTCAAGATGTCTTTGATGCTGTTTTGTCTTTCCTGTCCATGTATCAAAATTCCACCATCTTTTAATGTGTCCGCATATTCCACAATTCCCATTCGATCCAAAGCGACAATAATATCTGCTTTTTTATTTAGACAATGTATTCGTTCCGTGGAAACATTGATATGGAATACGGAACTTCCTCCTTTAATTAGAGAAGGATAATCTCTTTCGGCATGAATAAAATAACCGATGCATTTGAATGCTTTAAGCAAAATTTCACCGGTGCTTAAAAGTCCTGATCCACTTTCTCCTGTAATTTTAATAGCTAGTTTTTTCATTTTTTAAGTGTATCTGATAAGGTTTGAGCCCATTTGGGGATAATAGATGTCAATGTTTTTAAAGGCGATTTTGAAACTCTTAAAGCGTCATGAGCTAATATGCCTTTAAGATCTGTAATTGTTTCTTCCAAAATGTTTGCTGACTCCAAATGATAATCCGCATCATATTTATAGTCGCCAAGGCCGATAACGGCAAACGATATATTAATGTAACTTTCTTCCAACATTTTCTCTCTAAAGACTTTAACGTCCTTCTGAAGTACTCCATGTCCATATGTAGGACTGGCGAGAATTGTTAAATCAAAATTAAAAGGATCTTTTGCAGAAGCCTTCTCAATACGTTTTACAGTTACTTGGTGTCCTTGACTAATGAGAACATTCGATACTTTATCAACTACAATTTTAGTATTTCCACCTGTGCTTCCGAAAAGAATTAGAATATTAGACATAAAAAAGTGTATAACTCTTTTTTAATATACACTACTTTCTGTATTTAACTCAAAGATTGTTGTCTTAAAGGGACGCTAGATTGATTTTTCCATCAGGTAATAGCTTGTCGATTAATTCGGTTTGGTCGGGAAGCTTAACCTTTAATTGATGATTAAAATCGGCTCTAATATCTCTTAGGAATGATATTTCGTATTTTGTATCCAGTGTAAAGAACATTGTGAGAATCATCATTATAATCCAGAGGATTGAAGCTGTCTTGAACCCGCTAGAGTAGCCGATCTCTTGTCCTTTAGCTAAGCCATGTTCTCGGGCATTTACTTCATCTGAGGATTCAACTATAAAAAATTTCTGAGGCATTTTGTTTTTCTAAATCTACATATTATAACATCATTTAAAAGTTCACGCAATAATATAGCTATATTTTTCAGTCAATTCTCTATTTTAGACTATAGGACTTAAATAAAACTGTTGGTATTGGAGAAAAGTTTAAATGTTTAGATAGTATAGAAGAAGTCAATTCTTAAACTTTTAAACTTTTTAAACCTGTATGACTTACTAAACACCGTAGTCTGAACTTTCTTGTCTAAACAACACAGTCTAAACCAATATCATAATTAATGTCTTGAGATACTGAGGACGACAATGTGGCTTTTATTTTAGTAGCTTAGAATTTTGATATTTAGTTTTTATCTTGTTGTTTTTATGTTTATAATCAATTATTCCTAAATAATGATTTTGTACAGATTAATTCTTTTTTTTAATAAGTTCTTTAAGAAACGCGACCATCCGTTCAATCGCGGAGGGAAATACAAATTAAACTACGCTGATTTTGAATATGAGTCTGCCAAGAAAGTATTTAAGGATTTTGAAAAAGTAATAGGCAAAGAAATTGGGGAAATAGTTCGAGATAAGGAAGTTTTGGATTTGGGTTGTGGAGCCGGAGGTAAAACGGTATTTATCAAAGAAAATGGAGCCCAAAGAGTAGTGGGGGTGGATCTGAGTGAATTATTAATTAAACAAGCGGATTGTTTTCAAAAGGAAAGGAAAATGGATATTGAGTTTCATCAGGGTAATGTCTGTGAATTACCTTTTAAGGATAATGTCTTTGATTTGTTGATAGCCAGTGATTTGGTTGAACATGTCAAACCACCGGAAAAAATGTTTAAGGAGGCTTATAGAGTTCTTAAAAGCGGAGGTGTGTTTTTGATAAACTTTGAACCTTACTATCATTTTCTGGGACATCATATGTGGGATATGATTAATATCCCTTGGGTTCACGTATTTTTTTCCGAACAGACGAGAATAAAAGCATACAAAACTCTTGTAAAAGATATTCCCGATGGTGCGGAAAGACTTAAGTTTAGATTGGATGTGGATGTTGAAGGCAGAGAGTATTTAGGGTATTTGAATGGCATGACCGTTCATAGGTTTCTTTCGATTTTGGATAAAAGTGGTTTTATAGTTTTGAAGAAGCAATTTATACCATTATCGAAATTTCCCTTCACACTATTAAACAGACTTCCCTTCTTTAGGGAGTTTTCCAATCTTCGTCTTATTTATGTTCTAACTAAAAAATAGGATCTACTATTTGAAGATTTTCTTAATCGTATCGAATAGATTATCAGGTTTGATGTATTTGATTAGATCCAGATCAAACTGTCTTCCCAACCAGGCTATAATGGCAAAGGAAAAGATAGCGACTAGAAAACCAATTATAGCGTATCGGATTGTATTTACAGCATTTTTTACTTTTTCTTCCTGACCTCCAGACAAGATGAAAGTTATTCCTCCCCAAAATACGAAAACAACGGAAAGAGCAAAAACCAATAAGAAAGCATAGGCAACACTGGTTTGCAGTAATTCCATAAAATTGAAATTGGATGGATCTACAAGTGGATTGCGAGACATATCTCCAAATCCTGGATTCATCATGTTATTGGGAACAGCACTATTTACGATAGTCGTACTTGTTGACGTCGTAGTAGTTGTGGTCTCCGATAAAAAAGGATCAACTTGTAAGAAAGGAAATCTAAATAACATAATAATACTTTAGAAATCTGTTTGACCTAGGCTGTCAAGAACATCTGTGTGTGTGTTGACGTTTTGTTCTTGTGGAGCGTTTTCATCTCTTGTTGGATCAACAATTTTCAAATTAACTCTAGCATTATTCTTCGAACCGATAACTCTTAGAAGTACTCTTAGAGCTTTAGCGGTCTGACCATTTTTGCCGATAACGGTACCCATATCTTCTTTATTCAACTCAAGAGTTACTAGAACTCCTCTTTCATCAATAATTCTTCCTACTTTAACATCATCAGGATGTTTAACAATAGATTTTACAACAAGCTCGACAAAAGTCTGATCTGGATGGATTTCTGACATAAATTAGTGTTAGGTTAGTATTGTATAAATAAAAAAATCAAAACTAAAACAAAGACTGTTTAAGCAACTGGAGCTTCCTCTTTAGGAGCTTCTTGTGCCTTTTTCTCTTCTGCTATTTTGGCTTTTTCTTCTTCTATTTTCTTTTTCTTTCTGTCACCGATTCTTGTTCTCTTGCCTTGTACAACCTTACCATCTTTCTTCAATAATGATTCGACTGTTTCGGAAGCCTTAGCCCCCTGAGAGATCCAATAATCGATTCTTACTTTGTCTATCTTTGAGACTTTTAGGAGCGGGTCATAAAAACCAACAGTTTCAAGAGACTTACCTTTGATAGGTGAGGTGTGCTCTGCAACAACGATTTTGTAATGTGGTCGATTCTTTCTGCCTGTCCTTTGTAACCGAATTCTTAGCATAGTGTGTTTTCTTTAAAATCAGATAATCAGATGTATTCAAATTATCGTGTCAATTATATTTACATAAAAAGATACTGTCAACTTTTAAAAAGTTTATTCTGAAAGAGAATTATTAAGATGGCGGAGATTGTAATAAAGCTATCGGCGAGATTGAAAACAGGGAAACTGAGGACACTGATAAAATCAATTACATAGCTATGAACAAAGCGATCTATTAAATTTGAGACAGCTCCTCCATAAACGAGAGAAGAGGTGATGAGAAATTCTTTTCTTTCCATATGAATATGTCTGTCTCCATACTTTTTTAAAAGCAGAGTGATAAAAAACAAGACTGCCAACGGTACAAATATTCCTTTTATCGGAATGGAAAAAGCCAAACCTTCATTGAAGTGAAGTGATAGTTTTACCCAATTTGGAATTAAATTTAGAGGATTGTCATTTAAATAGACAATGGCCAGAATTTTTGACGCTTGATCTAGCAGTATTAAAATTGCACTAAAAATTGCGATTTTTAAAACGATCTTTGATTTGAGATCCATAAATTGAAATGAATGAATATAAGAAGAATACAGATGTTATTGTGAGAACAACAATGCTGATTACTTTATCGATATTGTAACCATTTTTTACGTAAGTTAAATCCCATCTTAATGATTCTGTAATTATGTGTGCAATTAAGAACAGAATGATATTTAGATAAAAAATGAAACTATTATATAGCTTTTTTCTAAAGACAATTAAAAGAAGGCTTAAAAGAAATAAGATAAAACAAGCTATGCTCATATAAAGAGAGGTCGGATGTACCGTGACACCTATATAAGGAGAATTAATATTCTCATAATTAACACCCATGAAAAAATCTGTAGTTTCTCCAAATCCTTGTCCAGCAAAATATTGTCCCAAAAATAAAAAAGAGGATATAAAAACAAAAACTACCGAAAGACAATCCATGATTTTACCTCTTTTGTTATAGAATCGGATTGTGAGGTAATAGAGGGAAAGATATACACCCAAGATAAAGCCCCACATCGATAGACCTCCATCTCGAGGATTGATAGTGTATAATAGGTGATCCTTGTACCGATCAAATTCCAGGATTACGTGAAAGAGTCTACTGACAAACAAACTTACAAGTAAAATCTTGACAATATGATGAAGGAAGTAAGTAAAATCGATATCTTCAATCTTGGAGAGTAACTTAAGCAGTAATAACCCAAGTAGAACGGATAACAAAATCATCACACCAAACGTGTAGATTTTGAAATTAGCAAATTCGTAAAGGACTGGATGCATCTACTATTTTTTTCTTACTACTTTCTTCGTTACTTTTTTTGCAGGAGCTTTTTTTACTACCTTGGCAACAACTTTAGCAACTGGTTTAGTAGCAGTTTTTACAACAGCAACAACAGCTTTCTTTGGCTCTTCTCTTTGTTCTAGAAATAATTCAGTCCTTCTTGTATTAACTTCGATTTTAAGAAGTAGTTGTAGTAATTCTGCAACACCAAGAAGAAAGAAAGAGATAATTGTAGCTCCTAGCACTAGGATTAAAAATCCCCAAAGTGTAAGTAGTGGTGGATCAAAGAACATGTTATAAACCGCTCCGATGATACCGAAAAGAAACACAGAAAAACCCAATACTTCGAAGACCATTACTGTGATGGCTACTACATTGAACTCTTTTTTGTGTAAATGTCTTTGCATTCTTATTAATATTAAAATATTACTAATTCATTTTATTGATGGAAATAAAATATGTCAAAATCTCCCATCAAAACTACTCCTTCTTAGTATCATCTAAAACGTCATGTACTTGCGAAGAGATTTGATTTAATGTTTCATTTTCTTCATTGACTTGATTTCTAATTATTTTTGAAACATCTTCTTTTTTTTGCTCTGTAAAGTCTCTAGCTTGTTGAACAATCTCTGGCACTATTCCTTTCTCCAGGTAGTCGGTCAAGAATGGAACTGTGAAAGCTCTTCCGTTAAAAGCTGTGATAAATCCTCTGATAGCGAAGAACATATACATAATTAGCATGAAGAATCCTATCCACCATATATAAGGAATACTGGCTAGAAACCAGCTCAATATACTAAAGAAGAAAAGATATAAACCCTGTCTGGCATGTCTTTGGATGAAAGGACTGTCTTTTCTGAAGATAAAAATAGGTACTGATAAGAACCAAACGTAGCTTGCTGCTGCAATTTGACTGTTAAGTTTGATGTCTTTTTCTTCCGGAGACAAAGGAGTCATAATCGGCTGTGGAGTGATGTCTACTACTGGTGGTTCTGGAGGTGTGATCGGTTGGTCAGGCATGTTAACTTCTGGAGATGGTTCTGGATTTGCAACTGGTTGTTCAATATTGTCGTTGCCAACTATATTTTGATCGTCATTCATAAGAAATAATGTTATCTAGTGGTCATCATAATACAAAGAAAAATATAAAAAAAGCCCCTCTACTGATTTCGGGGCTTTTTTAAGTATTTGTTGGCTTCTAGTCCATACCAGGCATTCCACCCATACCATGAGAATGATCGGATTCTTTCTTAGGAATTTCTGCTACAACCGCTTCAGTAGTTAGAAACATGGCGGCAACAGAGGCAGCATTTTGAAGTGCTGTTCTGGTTACCTTTGTTGGATCAACTATTCCGGCTTTGTACATATCTTCAAAAACATTTGTTTCGGCATTATAGCCTTCACCTGGTTTTAACTGTTTTACTTTGTCGATGATTACCGCTCCATCTTGACCGGCATTATGAGCAATTTGTTTCATTGGTGCTTCGAGAGCTTTCCTAATGATATTAATTCCCGTTTGTTCATCGGAATTATCGGCTTTGAGATCGTCGAGAGATTTGATGGCATTGATTAAAGCAACTCCACCACCGGGAAGAATTCCTTCTTCAACAGCAGCTTTGGTAGCTTGTAAAGCATCTTCAATACGATGTTTCTTCTCTTTAAGTTCAACTTCCGTGGCGGCTCCAACTTTGATTACGGCGACTCCTCCGGAAAGTTTTGCCAATCTCTGTCTCAAATTATCTTTGTCAAAATCGGATGTAGAAACATCCAATTCTTTCTTGATTTGATCGATTCTGTCTTTGATACTCTTGGCATTACCTTTACCTTCGATAACTGTTGTATTTTCTTTATCGGTTACGACTCTTCTAGCTGAACCTAAGTGAGAAACTTCGATATTTTCCAATTTCAAACCAACTTCCTCAGAGATAACGGTTGCGCCTGTCAAAATAGCAATATCTTGCAACATTGCTTTTCTTCTGTCTCCGAAGGCCGGAGCTTTGACTGCCAGCGAATGAAAAGTTCCTCGAAGTTTGTTGACAACCAATGTAGCCAGGGCCTCACCATCAAGGTCTTCAGCAATGATTACCAACTCTTTTCTGCCACTTTGAGCAACTTTTTCCAAAATTGGAACTAATTCTGAGGCTGAAGATATCTTTTTATCAGTTACTAAGATTAGAGGATTTTCATAAGAAGCTTCCATTCTAGCTGGATCGGTAACGAAATATGGAGAAATATAACCTTTGTCAAATTGCATTCCTTCTACAAACTCCTTTTCCAAACCTATTGTCTGAGATTCTTCTACAGTGATTACGCCGTCTTGTCCTACTTTATCCATTACATCGGCCAAATATTCTCCAACTTTTGGATCTTGAGCAGAGATAGTGGCGACTTGAGCAATTTCTTCTTTGGTTGTTACCGGTTTTGATTCTTTTCTGATTGCTTCAGTAACTTTTGCTACAGCTTTTTCAATACCTTTTTTGATAGCGATTGGATTAGCTCCGGCAGTAATGTTCTTGATTCCTTCTTCCAAAATTGCTTCGACTAGAATTGTAGCTGTTGTTGTTCCGTCTCCGGCTACATCGTTTGTTTTGGTTGCTACTTCTTTGACAAGAGAAGCTCCCATATTTTCAAACTTGTCTTCCAATTCTATTTCTTTGGCAATAGTGACTCCATCATTAGTGATGATTGGACTGCCATAAGATTTGTCTAAAACAACATTTCGACCTTTTGGGCCAACTGTTACTTTGACAGTGGCGGCCAGTTTTTTGACTCCATTCATTAGAGAATGGCGTGCATCTTCGGAAAATTTAATTTCTTTTGCTGACATAATTATTGAATTAGTGATTAATAAATGGTTTTAATTAAGATACGATAGCTTTGATGTCTCCTTCACTAAGGATAAGATATTCTTCGCCATCGATTTCGATTTCGTCCGGAGAGTATTTGGAGAATAGGACTTTATTTCCCGGTTTAACTTCCATGGCGATTCTTTCACCTTTCTCATTTAATTTTCCAGGACCTACGAATAAAACTTCTCCTTCTTGTGGTTTTTCACCTTTTACAGTGTCGGGAATTAGGATTCCAGATTTTGTCGTCTCCTCTTTGGATAGGGGTTTAACGACAACATAGTCTCGAAGTGGTGTAATCTTCTTTGCCATAAATTTAGATGTTAATAATAAATTAGCAATCCACATTATAGAGTGCTAAAACTTTGAAGTCAACCTTCAAAGTAAATTACAAAATCCGAATGACAAATACTGCAAATCAAATCCAAATGTCAAAGCTGCCTCCAAAGGCGGACAGGCAAAGAGACAAATCAAATCCAAAGATACAAAATTCCAAACCTCCGAGTTTGAAGACTCTTGTTCGTCATGCTGAATTTAGTTCAGCATCTCCTTTTGTTAATTTTGTCACCAATTTAATAGCACACCAAAGAACCTATCCAAAATCGAATAGGCATAAACGGGAAAATCCAAAGAGTCAAAATCCTAAGATACAAAGGAAATCCAAATATCAAAATCATAAACCAGAATCACGACTATTATCTTCACTGTCATCCTCGGGCGTAGTGTAACGAAGACCCGGGGAAGAAATCGAATAGGTGTAATCGAGTATCGCTTCATTACTACAGACAATAAGATCTACAAAAGAAGAAATCGAATAGGTGTAAACAGAGAAATCCAAAGAGGCAAAATCCTAAGATACCAAGGAAATCCAAATATCAAAATCATAAACTATAATCCCGACTATTATCTTCCTTGTAATCGATTGTTTAGTTCAGTATAAGTACCAATTTTAGAATTATTTTAAATCAACCCTTTATTATTCAAATGAAACTGACAAAACAAAGTGGCTAGACATTATTTTACTTACATTATTACTGACAAATCTAATTCTAAATTATATGTAGGAATGACCAATGATATAAACAGAAGAATTAATGAACATAAAAATAAGATCTACTCTTCCTTCACGAGTAGATCTAGTATTTCAAAATTAATCTATGTAGAAACTTTCGACCATCCCCAAAAAGCCATTTCTAGAGAAAAACAACTTAAAAATTGGCATAGAGAATGGAAGATGAATTTAATTAAAAAGAACAATCCAAATTTTGATGATTTATATGAGTGCAAAACTACACTCTACAAATAGTAAACTTCATATAACGGCTCGATTTAGTAAAAAAAATCCCTTCTGTGCTAAAATCCTCCTTCGTTACACTTCGGTGGACTAGCGCATGTTCAGGACAGCAGGACAATCTCCTTCTTTTCTTTCCTCAGTTTTTGAAAACTCAATAGAAACCGTTGTCACTTTAAATTTAGTAACTAAAAAATCGATGCTGAAATCCTCCTTCGTTACACTTCGGTGGACACAGCAATTTCAGAATAGATTTTTTAATATGGATCCAATACACAAAAGTAGACCCTGAAATTTGTTCAGGGGAATAGGTGTAATCGATACTGAAACAAGTTCAGCATGACAGTGGGCTTCTTTGTCACCCTGAATTTAGTTCAGGGAGAAATCGAATAGGTGTAATCGATACTGAAACAAGTTCAGCATGACAGTGGGCTTCTTTGTCACCCTGAATTTAGTTCAGGGAGAAATCGAATAGGTGTAATCGAGTTGACTTTAAGAAAGCTGGCCGCCTTAATCTACAAAAGTAGAAATCGAATAGGTGTAATCGAGTACCGAAGAAATAATCTCTTTTCCTTTGATCTACAAAAGTAGAAATCGAATAGGTGTAATCGAGAATTAATTTTATGTCTTGGTAATTATCAAATCTACAAAAGTAGAAATCGAATAGGTGTAATCGAGCTTAGGACTGATAGAAGACCTCGAAATGGATCTACAAAAGTAGAAATCGAATAGGTGTAATCGAGATATTTGGACAATGCTACACGACAATATCTACAAAAGTAGAAATCGAATAGGTGTAATCGAGGTATGAGAGAGGTAATAAAATTATTAGTATCTACAAAAGTAGAAATCGAATAGGTGTAATCGAGCTACCTACTCAACAATCGAATCAGTCTATCTACAAAAGTAGAAATCGAATAGGTGTAATCGAGTGTAAACGGCTACATAAAAACAAGCTTATCTACAAAAGTAGAAATCGAATAGGTGTAATCGAGATGAAACTAATTTACTTGATCCGTATAAATCTACAAAAGTAGAAATCGAATAGGTGTAATCGAGAAATTGTGGATGACATCGAAAAGCTATATCTACAAAAGTAGAAATCGAATAGGTGTAATCGAGAACAAACAAGGCTACAAGGTCTACATTCATCTACAAAAGTAGAAATCGAATAGGTGTAATCGAGAGAAAGTGGTGTACTTATCGGACATAGAATCTACAAAAGTAGAAATCGAATAGGTGTAATCGAGTTTTTTTACCATACGATTATGACAAACATCTACAAAAGT
>Ga0209016_1000794_pt1 | contig 32616 bp, 21 predicted proteins | sample EPASupsiteSAE305_FD_187265 | JGI IMG/M metagenome (GOLD analysis project Ga0209016, IMG submission 187265) | Bioremediated contaminated groundwater microbial communities from EPA Superfund site, New Mexico - SAE3-05 (SPAdes) (version 2) | ecosystem: Environmental > Aquatic > Deep subsurface >...
ATGCGGTCTTGGTGCTGCAGTTGCAGCCCAGCTGTCGCTGCCCTGCCCTGTCATAAAGCTTGGTTTGCCCGAGCGCTTCATTCACGAGATTCGAGACACTGCCGGTATGCGCAGTCAGTTCGGGCTTGATGCCGGGGCAATTGTCCAAGCGGTAATGCAGTGCCGGTAGGCAGCGTGCCAAAGACAGTCCTGTTACTGGGGCATACCGGCAAGCTGGGTATGGCTCTTGAACAGGCGCTTGGCGCAAATTATCGAATAATCGGCAAAAACAGCAGCGACTTTGATGCCACAGATTTTGAGCAGATTCACCGTCTTGTTGAGAAGTCTGCTCCTGACATAGTTGTCAATACGGTTGCCATGCTCGGTATTGATCCATGCGAGCAGATGCCGGAGCAGGCTTTCCGTTTAAATGCCCTCTTGCCACGCTTTCTTGCCGAGCTTTCTGCCACTATTGGTTTTACACTGGTTCATTTCAGTACGGATGCGGTTTTTTCTGACCGTGTGGATGAAGCTGGCTGTGTTGAAACCGACACTCCAATTCCTCTTAACCTGTATGGTTCTACAAAATACGCAGGTGATTGTTTTGTAATGAACAGTACACCACAGCATTATATTTTCAGGGTGCCGGTACTTTTTGGCTTCAGCAGAAACAGAGGGCAGTTTGTAGAGAAGATGCTGGAGCGGCTCAGAACTGAACAGCAGCCGTTACGGATCAGCACTGATATCATTTCATCACCAACGTATAGCCTTGATGTTGCTGAGCGTGTCAGGGAACTCCTGGATTCTCAGGCCCCTTACGGGCTCTATCACCTTGCCAATTATGGCAGAGCATCATTGTTTGATCTGATGACTGAAATGGTATCCCAACTTGGCCTTGAGCTGCCCATACTTCCTGCATCGTATCGAGACTTTCCTTTTGTAGGCCGAAAGAATACCTGTACGCCGTTGAGTTCGGTGAAGACGGCAGCACTGCGCCCCTGGCAGCAGGCGGTGTCGGAATACTGTGCGTTGCTGCGTCAGAAACGGGAGCTGGCAGATGGCTGATGTTTACCGGATGGATTCTCACAAACTATTCTGGCACCTGGATCGGGTGGCGCAGTGGCAGAGCGGTGAAAGGATTGCCCCGATTTACCTTGACATGGGGATCACCCAGAGCTGCAACCTGCAGTGTGTCTACTGCTATTATGCCGTGCCTGAGCACCGAACCTCTGCAATTATAGAAACTCAGGCGCTGATCCGTTTTTTGCAGGATGCTGCCGGTATCGGTGTCAGGGCAATCGGTTTTCTGGGGGACGGAGAGCCGATGATCCATCCTGGTGTATATGATGCTCTTGAGGCAGGGAAGGCCGCTGGACTGGATATGGCAATTTCCACCAATGGTGTGGTTATGGATGCCGCCAGGATGGATGGTTTTCTAAGCTCATTGTCCTGGCTGCGTTTCAATATAAGCGCAGGAAGCCCTGATACGTATTGCCGTGTTATGGGGGCAGATGAACGGATATATTTTCGGGTGCTTGAAAATATCAGGCGTAGCGTGGAGCGGAAGAAGGCTTTGGGGCTTCAGGTTACCATTGGCATGCAGATGGTCATGATACCTGAATGTGAAAATGATATTGTTCCGTTTGCCCGGCTTGGCAAGGAGCTTGGTGTTGACTATGTCGTGGTTAAGCAATGTTCAGATAGGGCTGATGATAAACCGCTGTTCACACCGGATGATTATGAGCGTTGTAGACCCCTGCTTGAACAGGCGGAGCAGCTGTCAACAGACAGCTACAGGGTGATAATCAAGTGGCGTAAGCTTGGTAATCAAGGAGTTCGCAACTATGATCACTGCTACGGCTGTGAATTCCTGCCCCAAATATCAGGAAACGGTGATCTGTACAACTGTGGTGCCTTTTTCGGCAATCCTGATTTTCTGGTCGGCAATATCCACAAAGAGTCATTCAGGGATCTGGTCTTTGGGAAGAGGTATGCCGAGGTTATGAGGCGTGTGCAAACGGATGTCGATGTCCATTGTCAGTGTGGCACCAACTGCCGCCAGAATGAAATAAACGAGTTCCTTTGGCAGATAAAACATCCTCCTGAGCATGTAAACTTTATTTGATCCGTTATGCCTACTTGGAGAGAAAAATATCATGGCAGATAACTATTTAATGGATGGACACAAGCTGATCTGGCACCTGGATCGTGTGCAGGCCTGGCAATCTGGAAAGCGGATTGCTCCGTTGCATATTGATGTTGGTCTGAGTAAGGGCTGTAACATCCGCTGTCAGTACTGTTTTGGTGTTTTGCAGGGCAACTTCTTTAAAAAAGGTTCTGATGTCTATTTTCCACGGGAACCTTTGTTGCGATACGTGCGTGAGGCCGGAGAGGCCGGTGTACGCTCCATGGCAATGATTGGTGAGGCAGAGCCTTTGCTGAATCCGCATGTGTATGAAGCTATTGTGGCTGGAGCAAAGGCCGGAGTAGATATATCGCTTGGGACGAATGGCATTTTGTTTGATACCGGCGCGGCCGGAGAAGAGGCGCTGGAACATCTGAAATGGATCCGTTTCAATATCAGCGCTGCTGATGACGAGTCATATCGCCGAGTCCACGGCAGCAAGGACTTCAGTCAGGCCTGTGACAAGATTGGCTTCTGTGTAGGACTGAAGAAACGTCGTAATCTGGCCGTTACCATCGGTCTGCAGATGGTGCTGACTCCATCGAATGTGGATCAGGTAATTCCTCTGGCCAGGCTCGGCAAACAGCTTGGGGTAAACTATCTTGTCATCAAGCAGTGTAGTGACACCGTTGCCAATGATCTGAAGGTTTATGACCGTCTGGGTGAATATGCCGCGTTTGAAGATCGTCTGGCTGAAGCTGAAAAGCTGGGAGATGCTGACTATAAGGTAATTGTAAAGTGGGGTAAGATAACCAATCAGGGCAAGCGCGGCTATGACAGTTGTCTGGGGGTGCCATTTTTGCTGTATTCAAGCGGTGATGGCCGACTTTATCCGTGCGGGATGTTTTTTGACCGTGAAGAAGAAACCTACCGTATGGGTGACCTGAAAACCCAGTCATTTAAAGAAATTCTTGAAAGCGACCGTTATTGGGATGTCGTTCAGCGGGTTGCTGCACTTGATGTCCATCAGTGTTACGCAAATTGCCGTACCAATGCCATCAATGAGTTTCTCTGGCAACTGAAGCATCCGCCAGAACATGTTAATTTTATATGATACCTGCTACGGAGCGAACCGTTGTAATCATCATTCTGCATGATCAGCAGGGGAGAATCCTGCTTCAGCAGCGATCAGATGACGCTGCTTATATGCCGGGATGCTGGGCATATTTTGGAGGTGGGGTAGAAGCAGGAGAAAGCATTGAGCAGGCGTTGATCCGAGAGACTCAGGAAGAACTTGGCTATGTATTGTTACAGCCAGTTCTTTTGTTAGAGCAAGCATTTGATCTCAATGGCCAGCCAGCCTACATGTACGTTTATATGGAAAAGTTTTGTGGTGATAAAGACAGCCTGCAGCTTCTGGAAGGCAAAGGCTGGGGATGGTTTGGTTCAGGTGAGGTACTGGAGCTTGGCATGTTGCCGCGAGATCTTGCAATAGCGGAAGCTGCTTTTATTGAGCTCAACCGTGTTTTTTCAGGGCTGTGACGGTTGATGGAGCGGATTGTATGAATATATTCTTTGCAGACCTTACACATTCCGGACACCCTTGTAACGGCGTTCCTTACGGTATCGCCTTGGTTGCGGCCTATGCAGTTGAGCAGCTTGGTGCTGATGAATTAACAGCAATACTGGTTAAAGATCCCAACGAACTTGCCCGTCATTTGGAAGCGGATAAGCCGGGTATGGTCTGCTTTTCAAATTATATCTGGAACAGTGAACTCTCGTACAGTTTTGCACGTCGGATCAAGACGCGATACCCTGACTGCATTACGGTGTTTGGAGGTCCCAATTACCCTGTCTGCCCTGGCACTCAACATGAGTTGCTGACACATCATCCCGAGATTGATTTTTTTGTCTATCGCGAGGGTGAGCAAGCCTTTGTTGGACTCTATCATGCATTGAAAAAATTTGGGTTTCAGCCGGATCTGTTTAAACGGGAAAAGGTCTGTTTGCCAGGGGTTCACTACCAGGCAGATGGTGAGTTCATTGCCGGCGATCCGGTAGTATTGATTGAACCGCTTGACCTGATACCGTCACCATATTTGAATGGTATGTGCGAACGGTTTCTTGCCCTTGGAGCGCCTGCTGTGCTTCAAACAACACGTGGTTGTCCGTTTGAATGCACCTTCTGCCAGGAAGGTAATGGCTATTTCAGGCGAGTACGACGCTACAGTGTTGCTCGCAAGGTTGAGGAATTATGGTATCTGGGGCGCCATGCAACTTCAGGGATGTTATATGTGGGCGACTCCAATTTTGGTATGTATGCAGACGATATAGAAATTGCAAGGCAGATAGGTCAAATTCAGCAGGAATTGAACTGGCCAGAGTTTTTTGCTGGTATTGGGGCGAAAAATAATAAAAAGAGGGCGTTGGAGGCGGCAGCGCTTATACGGGGCGCAATGCTGAGCGCCGCGGTTCAATCCTCTGATAACAAGGTGCTTGAGAATATTAAACGACAGAATGTTTCTCTTGCTGAAATGGTGCAGGCTGTAATGTCTCAGGAGCACAGTGAAACCCACAGCTTTTCTGAAATAATCGTGGCCTTGCCTGGTGATACGTTCAAGGCGCATTGTCACTCAGCCTGTGAGCTTATAGATGCTGGTGTACAGGTGGTTCGTTCTCATCAATGCATCATGTTGCCCGGTGCTGAACTTTCCTCGCCGGAGAGCCGTAAGCGTTTTGGCCTTCAGACCCGTTTTCGGGTGATGCACAACACGGCAGGGCAGTATCAACTGTTTGGTGAAACGTTTCATGCGCCGGAGGTTGATGAAATATGTGTAGCTAGTAACAGCATGACGTTTCAGGAGTACCTGGATAGCCGCTGTTTTGATTTGACGGTTGAAATCTTTTATAATAACGGAATGTTCTTAGAACTTTATAGTTTTATGAAGCTTTCCGGGGTTGTTGTTTCAAGTGTGATTCTTCGGATATATGAGTGTGTTTTTGAGATTCCGGCTCTTAATGCGCTCTATCAAGGTTTTCTTAATGACACAAAAGAGTTGTGGGAGACCAGGGCGGAGTTGGAGCGTTTTCTTCAGGAGCCGGGCGTGCTGGAACGTTACGCCGCAGGCGAGTTGGGACGCAACGAACAGCTAGCCTACAAGTCACTGGCTTTTCTTGAACATCTGGATGTCCTGACAGCTCTCTGTTATCACGTCGCTTTTGAGTTGTTACACAAAAAGGGGCTTCTCAATCAACAGACAGAAGAATATCTGAATGAGCTGAGGCGCTTTGACCTGTTACGCAAACAACAGCCCTTGGACACGGATCACCCTAGCTACGACAATTTCTGTTATGATTTTATCGCCATGAGGGAACACGAGTTTAAGGTTGACCCACAAGTCTATCGCTTGAAACAACCCCAACGTCTGCAATTTCAGCATACTCCGCAACACAAGGCGTTTGTCTCAGGTGTTAGAGGCTTGGTAGCCAGCGGTCTGCATGGCTATGCAGCAATTATTGGCGCTAATCCGAAAATTCGGGAATATTTCAGGGAGTATTTCTGCGATGAAGGGGAAGCCGGTTCATGAGTGATGCACAAAGAACATCTGGACAACAGCCGGTTACAGAAGGGCGAGCAATCGCTTTCCGGTCGGTCTCACTGGATTCGGTACGGAATTACTGGAATGCCCGCCCGTGTAATGTGCGCCATTCGCCGAGCCCGGTGGGTACACAACAATACTTTGATGAGGTGGAAGCTCGCAAGTACCTGGTTGAACCACATATTCCGCTGTTTGCCGAGTTTGATCACTGGAAGGGTAAGCGTGTACTGGAAATAGGTTGCGGTATCGGCACCGATACCATCAACTTTGCGCGAGCCGGGGCACAGGTTACCGCAGTTGATCTCTCCAGTGAGTCTCTTGCCTTGGCAAAGAAGCGCGCCGAGGTTTTTGGTCTGACCAATATCACCTTTTATCAGGCCAACGCTGAACAGTTGAGTGATGTTGTTCCGGTTGAACGCTATGATCTGGTGTATTCCTTTGGGGTGATTCATCACACCCCCCGTCCTGAACGGGTCATTGAGCAGATTCATAAGTACATGGATTACGATAGTCTCTTCAAAATTATGGTCTATCACCGGTCATCCTGGAAGGTACTCTGGATGTTGATGAGTTATGGCAGGAGTCAGGGAGAGAGCCTTGACAGCCTGATTGCACGTCATTCCGAGGCTGAAACCGGCTGCCCGGTTACTTACTCATATACCAGGGAAACGGTCAGGTATTTTCTTAAAGGTTTTGAGATTGTCGAGGCCAGTGTTGACCATATTTTCCCATACAGCATCCCAGAATACCGAAACTATCAGTATAAGCGGGTCTGGTATTTCCGCTGGCTCCCCAGAGCTATTTTCCGCTGGATGGAGCAGAGTTGGGGCTGGCATCTCTGTGTGACTGCCAAAAGGAAGCCAATATGAGGGTGTTGATTGTTGTTTATAAATTTTATTCAATGCCGTTCATGCGTTACGAGATACCGTTGGGGCTGGCCTATGTCTCGGCTGTACTGAAACGGGCTGGACACTTTGTTGATGTTCTGAACCTGAACGAGTATTACGCCGACATCCGTCATAACGATTTCGCACCATTAAAGATGTTGATGGAGCGACGTTTCAGGCTGCATGACTTTGATGTCGTATGCACCGGTGGGCTCTCACCCTTTTTTGATACCCTGCAACAGGTGGTGCTAGCTGCCCGTCAGATCAAGTCGGAAGTAGTAACGGTGATGGGTGGTGGCATTGTCACCAGTGAGCCTGAACTGATCATGGAAAATATTCCGTTAGATTTTGGGGTGATTGGCGAGGGTGAAGAGACCATCGTTGAACTGCTCGCAGAACTGGCTGGGGCAAGACGGTTTGAGCAGGTACAGGGGATCATCTTCCGTGACCAGGATGGACGACTAGTTAAGACCGCTTCCCGCCCCTTGATCAACGATCTTGACAGTATTCCTTACCCTGATTATGAAGGGCTTAATGTAGACCGCTTTCTGGAAATGCAGTTGCCGGTTGATATGCTGGGCTGTTTCAAACGGGATAAGCCCCGCTTTTTACCGATCCTGGCCAGCCGCTCCTGTCCCTTCAAATGCTCATTCTGTTTTCATCCAATTGGCGATAAGTACCGGGTGCGCTCACTGGATTCCATATTTGCCGAGCTGGACTATCTGATTGATCGCTATGCCATCAATACGCTGCTGATCATGGATGAACTGTTTGGCTTCAATCGGGAGTATCTGATTCAATTCTGTGAGAGATTCAAACCCTATGACATGGATTTGGTCGTTCAGTTGCATGTCTCTCAGGCCGATGAGACCACCATCAGGCTGCTTAAGGAGGCAGGTTGTATCTTTATCAGTTACGGGATAGAGAGTGCCAGTGATACCGTGCTGAAGAGTATGCGCAAGAACTCAACCATTGCCCAGATTGAGAACGCCCTAGAGTTGACTCGGCAGTCAGGCATCCAGATCCAGGGCAATTTTATTTTTGGCGATAGTGCTGAAACCGATGAAACTGTAGGTGAAACGTTTCAGTGGTGGCTAAGCCATCGCCAATATATGATTAACCTCGGAATACTGATGGCTTTTCCGGGTAGTCATTTGTGGGCAGAGGGAATTTCTCGGGGGATAATTAACGATAAACTGGCAGCGTTACATGATGAATGTGCTCCATTGTATCGTCTTAATTTGACAAAATTGTCAAACAGGAATTGGGAACATCTGCTTAGAACAATTCGGCATTTTGATTTTAATCTGCGCATAATCGCAAAAGTCATTTCCTGCAAGACGCAGAACTTTAATTACCGCAAGCGGCGTTTGTATACCTTGACTGTGGCATGCCCTCACTGCGGTTCGGTGATGGAGTACCGGGATCTGCACTGCCCCTGGATTGAAGATACTGTTCCTGCCTTTACCAGCAATCGTCTGGGATGTCGAGTTTGTAACCAGCGTTTTGATATACTACCGTACAGGGTTGAAGAGGGGTTGTGTGAAGTATTGGAAAAGACCAGTGGCCTGCGTTTGGGAATCTTTTCAGCCTGTACCGCATCAATAAACCTGTTAAAGTTTTCACAGGCATTACGAGAACGGGTTAGCGTTCTGATTGATAATGCTGTTCAGTATGGCATGACTCAGGTTGAAGGGGTGCCGGTGGTGCCGCTATTCAATAATCTTGAACAGATTGAGCAGCAGATTGATGCCGTGCTGGTGCCATCTGAAGAGATTAACAGTGAATTTTTTGATGATCTGCTGGATATGGAGCGACATGGCATATTGGTGATACGGATTGGTAATCTGCTTGCAATTTCCGGTATCAAGACCCCGGAAGATGCTCTGGCCTATTCCAGAGCCATGCTTGATTCAGCCCAGTCTGCCATGCTGTCTGGAAACCATGCATTTGCCTGTACTGCAGCTCTTGCGGTTACTGACCGGTTTCCGGTTCTGGGAGATGGACATGCGGTATTGGCGCAGGCAATGGAAGGGGTTGGTGACAAACAGGTTGCGCTGGATGCCTGGCACACTGCTCATCTGCTGGCTCCCGATAATGTGTGGGTACTGGAGCAGTTGTGCAGGCTTTCCCTGCAGATGGAGGCCTATGCTGATGCGCTTCCAGCTTTTGAACGCCTGCGGGTAATCGCTCCAGAGAGTTCGGTATTGAGCCTTTTGACATCCTGGTGTGCCACATCGGGTAAGCCTTGATGCAGTTACCAGAATTACATGCAGGCCGTTATCTGACAGAGGCTGACTACACCAGCTTTCTGCTCAGCTCAATTGCCCTGGCTGGTTCTGGATTTGACCGGGAATTTGCGAAACAGGAATTACTGGGCTGGCATGCAACCTATAGCCGCAACCGTCGTATTGAGCGGGCTCTGGAACTAATGCTGCAACAGTCTGGCCGGTTGGTCTGTCTGGCTGTACATGACCGCCAGGATATCGATCAGCTGTCGGATCTGGCAGGTTACTGTCAGTTTCATCAGATCTCAGGTTTTTGCGGGGTATTAACGGAGCAAACAATACCTGCTGAAACCCCTTTTCCTGTCTTCAGCTGGTCAGATATGCCAGCGGATGTGGAGGTGGTGGTCTCATTTGACGCTGATTCGGTTGTGCCGAATTGTTATGAAGGACAGATAATTGCAAATGATTTCAGACAGTCATTTGTAGACATGAAACGTTTTGAGGGGTTGGTTGGTGTCCGATTCCGTTATACAGACAAACATCTGGTTTTGTATGCTGACTATCGTAACGGCAACAATCTTTCAACACTGGCCGGCAGTATTAATGAACGGTATAGTGAGCGATTTGTGACCGTTGGTCTGCTCTCAGGATCTGCGGAGGGTCGCAAGTATACCCATACATTTGTTGAACCGTTGTACTATCTCTGGCCGCTGGCATTGTTGCTGGCACGGCCTGATATCCTGCACCTGAATGTGGGGGCTGGCACACAAGGGCTATTATTTGCATTGTTTGCCCCTGAGCCTCAACAAACTGTCATCGATTTTTATGATATCTGTACTTTCATCCCGGACGATGTGTTGGAGCGGGGGCATTATGCCACTCTTGCTTCCACCCGTAGCGCTGACCGCTATCTGTTTGAACGTTTTAGATATTTTGTTCATAAATGTTCAGCATGGGTTTCAACTGAATTGCAGCAAAAGTTTGCGAAAGAACAGGTGCTTCAGGTAATCGAGTTTGTGGAAGAGCCGATGTACAGTCGGATTGAAGATCGCTCTGCTGATCATGTTCGGCTGGTGTATGGCGGTTTGATGCTGAATGACGACAGCGAGCCGGAGGATTCCCATTTCAAACGGACGTTGTTGGCGATGGCCGGTTTATATGCTCAGCAGCATCTTGAACTCTATCTGTACCCAAGCCCATATCTCTACGGTTTTCAAAAAAACCTGGCGATTGATGCAATGATTAAGCGGTATCAACTCGCTAACATGCATAACTGCTCTCCTCTCAGGGAGGATGACTTTATCAGAGAAGCCGCACAATATGATTTTGCAGCCATACATGCGACACTACCGGAGCATAGGCCGATGACAACAGGCTATATTTTCCCGGCAAAGTTCCTGACCTATCTGCGGGCCGGTCTGCCGATCGTGGTGCCTGAAGATCTGACCTGTGTGGCTGAGTTGGTGGAACAGCATAAGATCGGCGTGGTCTTCCGCTATGATGACAGCGCTTCGTTACCGGCACTGCTGCTGAAGCAGGATATCAGGCAGTTGAAAGAGAATGTCTGTGCCTTTCGACAGCAACTGACGCTTGACAAGGGACAGGCAAAGGTGATGGGTTTGTATGAGCGGATGCTCCCAGGGGTAAACAATGAGGCATAGCAATGAAATGATGAACCGGCCGCTCATCTCCTTGGGAGACTGGGAAACATGGCTCTATGAAAAGGCTGAACTGATCGATGATCGAACGGTGCGTGATCTGATCCGGCCGGAAGTTGCCCGCTGGGTGGATGAGTTTAGGCAGTATAGTGGCGTAGTACAGATTGATGCTTCAAGATTCGGTTATCTGCAACAGCTGAAGAATGAGGCCGCAGGCCGAACCCTGATTCTCTATCCATTGTATCGAGAGATTCATACCGTGGGACATCTGGCCGGCCAGATCAAGCGGATGCGAGGAGCTGACTATCTGACGGTCGCCTTGGTGCCGTCTCCAGCGCTTGTAGACAATGAGTATGATTATGTGATTGTAGAACCGTTTCTTTGCCTTTGGCCTCTGCTGTTTAACCTGCTTGACCCCGGCGTATTTCATGTGAATGTGGGTTGGGGGATTCAGGCACTGCCGTTTATGCCATACATTCATGACAGAAACAGAGTCCTGCTTGATTTTTATGAAGTGCTTGTTTTTGTGAATGATGCGTTTTTTGAAAAGACCCATAGTACTGGTCAACAGGTAAAAGATGCTGCCGGTTACCTATTCAGGCAGTACCCCAATATCATGCATTTTTGTTCGGACAAGGTGACAGACCAATTACGCGAAATGTATCAGTTAACTGCGACGAATCTGTTTGGTGTTACGGAATATCTTCAAGACCCCCAATATTCGGAAAGTACACCCGTTAATGGGATGTTGCGTCTTGTCTATGGCGGCTGCCTTCCTGTATCCGATTCAGCTGACGACTTATATTTTCGGGCCGTGCTGAAGATGCTGCACTGTTTTGCCAAAAGCAATCTGCAGCTATATCTGTATAACTCTCCTTATCTCTTTGGCCTTGAGAGACAGGTAACGTTAGAGCAGGTGATTGAACAGCATGGATTTAGCAAACATGTGCATGTCTGTACACCTCTCGGTGGTGATGCCTTTGTAGATGCCATCAGCCACTATGATTACGGGATGACATTCATGCGCTCAAAGGACATGGGTTCTCCTGAATACAACTACTTCATGGCGCATAAGTTTATTTCCTATTTGCAGGCCGGGTTGCCTGTAATTATTGATGAACACACGGAATACATGGCATCACTGGTCAGGAAGTACAATATCGGTATTGTGCTGAATGACGAAGACTATGAACGCCTTCCTGAAATACTTAACAATGCTGACTATAATCAGCTCAAGCAGAATGTAATTCGTTACAGGGATGAGTTCAGTATAGAGATAGGCGCAGGCAAGGTGCTGACTGTGTATGATGCGATTGTGCGACGCAACCAGTTGTCAGAGTATGCGGAGCAGTTGATTCATGCAATTGCCAAGGCTGAAAACCGGCTGTACTACCGTGACCAGACCGTGGAATCGCTGCTTTCGCTGGTTGATATGGTTCAAGCTGTCAAGCCGGATCGCATTGTAGAGCTGGGCACCCTGTCTGGGCTTTCTCTGCGTACCTGGCGTGCTGCTGCACCAGATGTTCCGGTTACTGCCATAGATCTTTCGTTTCAGTCTCTCATGCGCAGTCAGGAGATCATGCCGCTTGACCTGACCAATGTCACCCTGCTGGAGCAAGATATCCTGACGATCGATTTTGCCTCACTCTGGCAGCCTGATGAGCGGGTGATCCTGTATATTGATGCCCATGATCTCTCAGGTGTGCCGATCATGCAATACTTGCTGGATACAGCTGTTCCAGCGCTTCCGGCAGGCAGCCTGGTGCTGGTGGATGACGTCTGGTACAGCCCGGAGACTCTGGATCGGATCCGGGCAGAGCGTTTCTTCAAAGAAGTGGTTATCAATGAGATAGACCCGCTGCAATGCTTTGATGGCTACTACGCCTCCTACTGGAACGGCGGCTCATTCTTTGGTTTTCTTGAAGTGATTCCTCTGCTGGAGTGGGTTAACAATAACCGGATTGAGCTGATGTTCAAACCCGGAATAAAATCAGTGGCCTTTACCTGGGGTGGCAGATGACTCTTACCGGTATGATTTCATATAGCCCTGTCGCATGGACAGGCGCTGATACAGCATCTCACAGCATGTATGATCTGTATTGTAAGGCCGCTACAGTTTTTGAACAGGGGGACTTGCCGACTGCGTTGGGGCATTTTGTAGAAATTTGCCGAATGCAGCCAGACACCCCGGGTGTACGCTATGCCATAGCGGTCTGTTGCGCCAGGCTGGGTAGACCACGGGAGGCGCTTGCCATGCTGGATGCCGAGCTGCAGCAGCCTTGTCCTCATCCGGGTGCTTCTGGTCTGCGTCAGGATCTGGCTGGAATGATGGCTAAAGGCAATACTGTTGCATCGTTGCCTAGCCCAACAGCAGGCGGAAAAATAAGTTTCTTTGCTATGCCGAAGCCGTTTAAGGGGTTGATTGGAACTATTCAGCGTAATGCTCTCAAAAGTTGGCTCAGTCTGTCTGAGCGCCCAGAGATTATCCTGATGGGTTCCGAGGATGGTGTGGCTGAAACCGCCCGTGAGTTTGGCCTGAGGCATCTTCCTCAGGTTGCCTGCAATGAATTTGGCACACCACTTGTAGATGCGATGTTTTGTCAGGCGCAGCAGGAAGCAACCGGAACTCTGCTGGTTTATCTGAATGCAGATATCATCCTGGGCGATGACTTTACTTCGGCATTACGACTGGTAGAGCAGGAACAGCAAGCGTTTCTGATGATAGGCCGTCGCTGGGATAGCTATGTGTGGGAGGAGCTTGACCTTGTAAACCCGTCGATCAGGAAGGCATTACAGTGCTCAGTCAGGGAAACAGGGCTGTTGCATGGTGCCAGCGGCATTGATTATTTCGCCTTTAAAAAAGGGCTGTATGATCGGATGCCCCCCTTTGCCATAGGCCGCACTGCCTGGGATAACTGGCTGGTCTGGTATGCCGGACAGCGTCGGGCAGCAGTAATTGATGCAACCAGGGCAACAACGGTTATTCATCAGGATCATGATTATAATCATACCGCCGGAGGTGCAGCAAATGCGTGGACCGGAGCAGAGGCTCAACGGAATCAGCAGTTGGCCGGTTCAGGGATAAAAACCATTGCTGATGCAGATTATGCCATTGAGAATGGCAGATTACTGCCAATCAACATAGCGTCACCACTTTCCGATCCTACCCCGTTTGAGCAGGCTCAGCTGAAGCTTTCTCAGGCCAGGGAGGCCTATGCACATGGATTGTATAAAGAGGCGCTGGGGCTGTTGGAACATATGGAGGTGAACTTCAATGTGCAGCTTGATGGTGTCCCACAGCTTCGCGCACTTTGTCTAGAGTCTCTGCAGGCTCTCCCCAAGCAACGTTCATCGTCTCTTTTCAGTCTTTCCCGTAAGAAGATTCTGCATGTAAATACTTTTTATGAACAGTACATGCATAATTTGTATTGTGCTGAGCCATCACTATCATCTTTGCCGTATGAGAAACAGCTTGAGAAAGTGTTGGCTGATGGCTTTTCTGCGTTACATAATTTTGTCCCGTCACTGCGGAAGCGCGGGCATGATGCTCATTTTATTATAGCCAACAACCCTCAACTTCAGTGGCAATGGCTGAGGGAATATGCTGGAGGTGAGCTGCCTGATAATGAAGATGCCATGAAGGCAATTCTCAGGTTGCAGATTGAAACATTTCGACCGGACGTGCTTATCCTGAGTGATTGTTTCCTGTTTGATTCGCCGTTTCTGAGAACTTTGTCATATAGGCCATCAGTGATTCTTGGTTGGACTGGTGAGTATATTCCGGAAAATACTGATTGGTCTGAACTTGATGTTATTATATCAAATTTCTATTACAGCTTGATGCGTGCGTATAGTCATGGCGCCAAGACCACAGCTCGCTTTGTGCCTGGCTTTCAGGAGTGGCTTGCGGAAGGCCTGTACGGTTGTACGCCGGAATATGATGTGGTCTTTGTAGGCCAGTGGACCTCAACGCATCATCATAGGAACTCATATCTGGAGGCTTTGGCAATGGAGGCGCAAAAAGGGTCATTCTCCCTTGCGCTTTACTTAAGTGGCAATGTTGGGGCTATTCCTCAGCAAGTCCAAGTCTATAATAAAGGTGGAGCATTTGGGTTAGGTATGCACCGTGCAATCCGTTCAGGGCGTATTGCCTTGAATTTCGGGTTAGGTGGGCCGTTTGTAGAGGCAGGCAATATGCGCTTGTTTGAAGTTACAGGTAGTGGAGTTTTTCTGCTTACCGAGAGTCAAGCCAACCTGAGAGAATACTTTGAGCCAGGACTGGAAGTTGAAACTTTTTGTAGCCATTCGGAGTTGATGGATAAGATCAAATTTTTTCTGGCTGACCAGCAAAAACGTGAAGAAATTGCAAAACGTGGCAGACAGCGTTGTCTCCAGCAACATGACAGTGACAGCCGTGTTGAGGAGCTGGAGTGGTTAATGGCCTCAGTCCTGAAGGGAAAGGCGCTTCTGTGAGAGTTGTGAACTCTATGCCATTGCGGGGCAAGCGGTGAGAGACTATCGGCATTCTGCCATAGATCCAGAGCTAGAGCCGACAAGCCGGGTTTTTGGGCTTGATCGAGGCACTCCGGTTGACCGTTATTATCTGGATCGGTTCCTCGTATCAAATAGCGCTGCTATCCGTGGTCGGGTGCTTGAAATTGCGGATTCAGGCTATACGACACGTTATGGAAGTGGCGTGACACAAAGCGACGTGCTTTCTTATGCACCTAGTGCCGGTGTTACTATTGTGGGAGATCTGGTAAGCGGTATCGGTGTTCCGGAGGGGCTGTTCGACTGTATCATTCTGACCCAGACTATCCAGATGATCTATGATCTCAAGGCGGCACTTAAAACAGCCGTACGGGCCTTGCGCCCGGGGGGCTGCCTTTTGATCAGCGGATCAGGTATTAGCCAGATATCCCGTTTTGATATGGAACGCTGGGGTGAGTTCTGGCGATTTACGGATCGTTCGATGCGAGATCTGCTGCAGGAGGCTGCTCCTGACGCCACTGTGGCGGTACAGGCATTTGGTAACCTTGCTGCTGCAAAGGGTTTCCTTGATGGACGTGCAGCCGAGGAGTTTCCCCCTGGCCTGCTTGATCAGGTAGACAATGACTATCAGTTGCTGATTACTGCTCGGCTTGATCTGCCATCGGTGTCACAGGAACGGCATAATATCATTATACAACAGGCGTTCAGACAGGCTCCTCCCCCGATGGTGCTGCTCTACCATCGGGTAGCCACAGATCCTGTTGACGCACAACTGCTGGCGGTAACTCCGCAGCATTTTGAGGAGCAGCTTGCGGTGCTTCGCTCTGAATGCCGTATAGTTTCTCTGGCAGACCTGCTGGATGAGGCTGGTAGAGGTGAGGTGACTCCCGGTACCGCAGCTGTCACATTTGATGATGGCTACCGGGACAATCTGTTGCATGCCCTGCCGTTGCTTGAGAAGTACCGGTGCCCGGCAACGTTGTTTGTCACATCAGGGATGCTTGGAGCAGAGACGGAATTCTGGTGGGACGAGCTTGAGAAGATCTTCCTTACTAGCGAGGTGCTGCCTGATGTATTTGGTCCGGGCACTGGTGGTACATGCTGGAATTTGTCCACACCTGAAGGCAGACTTCGCCTGCATGATGAGCTAGCACATCTCTTGAAGGGGCGTGAGCCGGGAGAACGTGAACAGATTTTGAGCTCACTGCGTGCCTGGTCAGGGTTTTCAGCACAGGCGCGCAACTCTCATCAACTGCTCTCGGCTGATGAACTGAAGAAAATGGCTGTTTCTCCCTGGCTTGAAATCGGTTCCCATTGTTGTTCACATCCTAGACTTGCCTCACTTGCTGCAGAGCGTCAGCACGATGAACTGTCCGGTTCAAAGGCAGCGCTTGAAGCGCTCATTGCTTGCAAGGTGAGGTTCCTTTCCTATCCTTACGGTAATCAGGATGACTATACAGATGATACAAAACGGCTGGCAGCCCTGGCTGGCTACAGCGCAGCCATTGCCAACATTCAGGCAGATATAGGTGTTCCACTGGATCAGTTTGCCGTGCCCAGGCGTCTGGTACGCAACTGGGCAGGCGAGCAGTTCAGGGAGTGGCTGTTCTCATGCCATAAGCAGCAATATGAGATCGCGGCCATGGAACAACGGAACAGCCGTTTGCTGGGGCAACGTGCACCTGTAAGGCAGAGTTGACGAGATGGGACGGCCGCTTTCAATTGTTCATATCAATACCCATGATCTGCTTGGCGGCGCCTCCAAGGTTGCCAGAAGACTGGTCGAGCAGCAACGTCAGATGGGGCATAATGCCACTATGCTGGTTGGACATCTGCAGTCTGCCAGCGATCTGTCAACCGGATTTGATCCTGAGCCGGACAGCTTGCTGCGTGAGTACTGCCGACAGCAGGGTCTGCTTTATTATGAGCTGCAGGGTAGTCATCGCCTGTGGGAGCATCCTTTGGTTCAGCAGGCAGATCTGCTGCATCTGCACAATCTGCATGGTGATTACTTCAATCAATATTCACTCTTGCTGTTATCAGCCGTTAAGCCTTTGGTTTGGACACTCCATGATATGCAGGCAATTACCGGACATTGTGCCCATGCATTTTCGTGTGAACGTTGGCGTACCGGTTGTGGGGAGTGTCCGGATCTGACGATCTATCCTCAGTTGCATGCGGATAGCACCTCCCGGCTTTGGCGAGACAGGCAACAGCTGTATCACTGGATTCGGTTACAGCTGGTTACGCCATCTGCATGGTTGGGCGAAAAAGTTTCCGCAAGCAATTTGGGGCATCACCCCTGCACTACCATTCCAAACAGCGTGGATACCACCACTTTTGTCCCTGCAATCAACAAGTCTGTAGCACGTGCAAGGCTTGGTATTTCAGCATCAGCGATCCTTGTCGGAGGTGCAGCTCATGAGGGGATGTTTGCTAACCCATGGAAAGGCGGCCTCTATACAGTTGCAGCTTTGGAAGCATTAAGCTGTGCCGGTGTGGAGTGGTATTATCTTAATATTGGTGATGCTACGGCGTCTCCTCATCCTCGTGTCATCAATATTCCGTACGTAGAGGACGAACGGGAAATGGCCGGATGGCTGGCAGCATTGGATATTTTCCTGTTTCCATCCATTGCTGAGAACTGTCCTCTGGTCGTATTGGAGGCTATGTCTTCTGGCGTACCGGTGGTCACCTTTGCAACAGGCGGAGTGCCGGAACTGGTTAGGGATGGCATTGACGGCTATGTGGCTGAGTACAAGAACATGGAGCAGTTTGTCAAAGCGTTGCTGCGGCTTTGTAGTGCTGGTTCAGAACGTCAGAAGATGGGTGAAAATGCCCGTGCCAGGGTACTTGAACGTTTTTCCACTGAAGTGTCGGGTGGCTGCCACATAGATCTGTATAGACGCGCTATTGCATCAGCAGCTGGAGATAAGGGCAGGATGGTTTTGCCTGAACTGAACCGCATTCCGGAGGCGATCAAAACAGAAGTTTTTTTGAATGAATACCGAAAGGTGAAGGGATTCCTGAATGTTGACAGCTGTAAAAAAGTGAAAACGAAAAGTTCAGCGATTGTTTCCGTGATTGTCACCACATACGCCTCTGAGGCTTTCATGCGCGAATGCCTTGAAGACCTTGTCAATCAGACTATATTTGATCAGATTGAGGTAGTGATCGTTGATGCGGCTTCGCCAGAAAACGAACGATCAATAGTTGAAGAGTTTCAAGGGACATACCGAAACATAAGATATATACGTACTCCTGAAAGAATTGGCATTTATGCCGCTTGGAACGTTGCAATAAAGGCTGCCCAAGGAAGCTATCTGATTTCTTTCAGTACAAATGATCGTTTGGCACCAAATGCTTGCGAACTGTTAAAGCAAACGCTGGATGAAAATCCTGAAGTGATGCTGGTCTATGGCGACAGCTATTTGACTCTATATCCCCATCAAACCTTCGATCGACATGACCGATGTGGTCAGTTTGTCTGGCCACCGTATTCTTTTGAGCATCTACTAACAGATTGTACTATTGGTCCACATCCAATGTGGAGAAGATCAGTGCATGAATATATCGGTTTTTTTGATGAAAAGTATCGGGCCATTGGCGATCAGGAAATGTGGTTAAGAATTGGCGAACGATTCAATGTGTTGCATATTCAAGAAGTTACAGGACTTTACTGGTATTCTGAAGAAGGTATTTCGAATCGTCGGGAGATAGCTGATCCAGAGATTACAGAAATTAAAGAACGCTACCAACAGCGGCATCGTCGTCGTTTGGAGCGGATTCATGCGGCGCTTGCACGAATAAGTTGAATATTTTTACTGAATGGTTACAATCATATACTACAATAAATAGCTGAGAAGAGGAGTCACCATGACTGCCGTTGTGTCTTACAATCAGTATGAAGCTCAGAATGCCTACCAACGGTTGCGGATTAGCCTATCGCGGGAGTCTGCTACTGCCATAGCCGAAATCAAAACCTTTCTTAAGATGTTTCCCGATGTGCCACTGGCCCATAATGATCTTGGGGTGTTATATCATCAGGCTGGTAATGATCTGTTGGCTATGGCCCATTACGAAAAGGCAAATAGGCTGCAGCCCAATAATCCGACTGTTATTAAGAATCTGGCAGAGTTCTATTTTGTCGTGCTTGGGTGGAACGATGACGCAATTGAGATGCTGACAGAATTGCTGATCTCTTGGCCCAATGATTTTGAAATTCTTACCGCCCTGGGAAATATCAGCAAAAAAGTTGGGCGGCCTGATGAAGCTCGGGCCTTCTATCGTAAGGCATTGCAGATTGAACCTCAAAATACAGAGTTGCGTGAGATTTTAGCCAAACTTGACGGACCTGTGTCTGCAGCGGAATATCGCAGCCTGCCGACCTTGGCACAGGTAGATGAAGAAGTTGCACAGTTGGAACGTCTGCTGGCTCAGAACCCTGCCAATGCGGTGGCTCACAACAATCTGGGAGTTGTATACACGCAGCGAGGCGAGTTTGAAGATGCACGCGTTCATCATGAACAGGCGGTGAAGTATGAGCCTGCCAACCTGGTCTACCAAAAAAATCTGGCTGATCTGTATTACGCCGTCTTGGGTATGACAGATGAGGCTGTGGAAATTTATACTACTCTGGTGAAGAAATATCCTGATGATATTGAAGTGCTAACCGCTTTGGCAGTCCTCTCTAAGGGGGCAAAACTGAAGGACCAAGCTCGTATTTTTATCAACAAGGTGCTCAGTCTGCAGCCCTGGAACGCCGAGGCACGGACCTTTCTGGCGGAGATTTAGTCCATGCTGTCCGCAGCAGTATTATCGAAGGGGGCCTGTGCCCCCTTTTCTGCTCTCAAACTTTCCATCATTATTCCCGTGCACAACCAATGGCGCTTTACTCAAAGCTGTATAGCCTCCCTGTTGCGCTTCCCTCCTCAAATTCTTTTTGAAATAGTTGTTGTTGATGATGGATCTAGTGACGAAACGGCAGCCATGCTTGCAGAACTGGCATTGCATGAATCTCGCATCAGAGTAGTTGCCAATAGTGCGCCGCACCGTTTCGCCTGCGCCTGTAACTGTGGTGCGCGTGCTGCATGTGGTGAGTTACTCCTGTTTATGAACAACGACATCGAGGCGCTTGGAGCAGGCTGGTTTGAGCCGCTACTTGCAGTGCTGCAGCAACGCTCGGATGTGGGGATTGTCGTGCCAAGGCTACTGTTTCCTGATGGCACTATTCAACATTGTGGGAAGATCTGGCATTGGGGGGAAGATGGGCTTCCTCGTACTGAGCATTATCTGTATGGGCAGCCTGGTGACATTCAAGGGGCAAAGCGTAGTGGTGAGTTTTTAACTGTGACCGGAGCCTGCCTGCTGATGCGGCGTGAACAGTTTTTTTTGTATGGACCCTTTGATGAGCGTTATGAAAATGGTTGGGAGGATGACGATCTTTGTCTTTCTTTTAAGATTAACGGGTTGACATCGTGGGTCAATTCAGAAAGTACTTTGATACATCATCAAGGGGGAACACTGAAGGCTGAGGCCGTTGTCTTAGAGAGGTATCTCGGGGTATTGCGTCGCAAGGGTATCAATCTGGCTGAAGAAGATCCGCTTATACTAGGAATGATGGAGCAAGCCCGGCGTAAGGCCGAGCAATTTGAACGGAATTGGCAGTGTAACAGGAAGCTGTTTGTTGCGAAGTGGGTGCGACAATTACAGACACTGATCCATCAAGAGGAGGTTTGTCAGGCAGTTACCGTTGTTTTGGTGACCTATAACTCGTCTGCAACCATTGTCGCCTGTCTTGATAGTCTTGCCGCTACCATGCGACCCAATGACCGAATCGTAGTGGTGGATAATGGATCGCGTGATAATACTACAGACCTTGTGTGGGGATACCTGCAATCATTGCCGCTGCAGTTGATACAGAATCAGAATAATGCAGGCTACACTGCAGCTGGCAATCAGGCGATCAGGGCCGCTGGTACGCCTTTTGTCGTTTTGCTGAATCCGGATACTGTGGTAACGCAGGGCTGGATGCAGCGCCTGTTGGCTGCGTTTGCAGATAAACAGGTCGCTGCCGTGGGGCCGGTTTCAAATTTTGCCGCCGGGCGTCAGTCAGTGGCCTGTCATTGGCAGGGAGAGCTGCCACGGTCCATTGCACCTGAGCAGGCTGCCGTAGAACTGTATCGGATGAAACTCGGGCAGACAGAAGAGACAGGTCTTCTGATCGGATTCTGTCTTATGCTGCGTAGCTCTGCGCTGGAACATGTAGGTTTGATGGATGAACGGCTTTTTCTGGGAAATGATGATCTTGAGCTGTCATGGCGCCTTCGTCTGCATGGCTATCGGTTGCAGATAGCAACTGACTGTTTTGTATATCATGAGGGACAACATAGCTTTAAGAGTGATCCAACCACCGTTACCGGTCAGTTGGTGCAGCAGAGCAGTAATGCCTTGTATGCCATATTGGAGGCCAGTTATGGGCCGGGGCGTGTACCACCGCCTGATGCAATTTGGGGGATTGATTGGTTTGTGGCGGAAAAGGCTGCGTGGAATGCTGCTGTACGTTTTGAGCAGTCACTCTTTCTGCCACGGTCCTGGGAGTGTCCGTTAGCAGGTGCTAAGCCGCTGGTATCAATAATACTACTGACCTGGAATCAGTGGTGCTACACCGAAGAATGCTTGGCCTCAATCAGGCGGCATACGCCGGAACCGTATGAATTGATAATCGTGGACAACGGATCAACAGACGGTACTGTGGAACAGCTGAAAATTCTGGCGACAGGAGACAAACGCTGCCGTTTGGTGCTAAATGCGGATAACCGCGGTTATGCGGCTGGTTGTAACCAGGGTATACTGGCGGCGCAGGGTGAATATCTGGTGTTGTTGAACAATGACACTGTGGTTACTCCTGAATGGCTTTCAGGATTGTTGGAGTGTCATTCATCTCATGCCTTTGCCGGTATTGTCGGGCCATTGACCAATAGTGCCAGTGGTATTCAGGTGGTGCCTGGGCCAGCTTATTGCGTAGAGGAGGGGCTGGATTTTTACAGCCGCTCATTTAGGGCTGCTCACCGTTTCAGACGGGTACCATCGCGTAGAATAGTTGGTTTTTGCATGCTGTTCAGGCGTGGGCTTGTGGATGATATTGGCCTGCTGGATGAACAATTTGGTAGTGGAAACTATGAAGATGATGATTTTTGCCTGCGGGCAGCAGTGGCCGGTTATCAAAATCTTGTGGCAGCGGATGTCTACATCCATCATTACGGTAGCATTTCCTTTACAGGAAACAGGATTGATTATGGCTCTGTACTGGCGCGTAATGCAGCATTATTTCAGGGAAAATGGAGCGCGCCGGTTACTGATCCGGTGTGGGGGGCGCGGATAGCGGCATGCCGCCTGAGAAATGATGTTGAGGCGTTGTTGTATGATGAACAGTCAGAAAAGGCCTTGTCTCTGGTGGAGAAAGGGGTTGCGAAAAATCCTGATGATCAACTGATGTGTGAGCTGCTGCATACGGTGCAGTCAGTGGTAACGGGTAGCAGACAGAGTTTTCTGACACGTGCAGAGCTGGCAAGACAGGAGGGGGACCCTGATTTTGCGGAGGCTTTGATCTTGGCTGGATTTCGTTTAGAACCGTGGCATCCAGATGTGCAGACGGCACTATGGGAACTGGGCTTAAAAGGTGTAAGTGGTCTCTCAAACCTTGCAGATGAAGCTTTGCGGCTTTATCCAGCAAGTCGCGGTTTGGCCCGTTTACGTTGCCGACTGGTGGCTTTGGAGGATAGGCTGGAAGCGGTTGCGTGGGCTGAGGCTTTTCTGGCTGATTTTGGTCCCGACGACCTGGTGATTGAAGCTGCTCTTACTATCCGCCGCAGAGAGGGCGTATATCGTAGCGCTGCATTGCCTGGGCAGTCTGTGTCACTGTGTATGATTGTCAGGGATGAAGAACTAAATCTGGCCCGTTGCCTGGCTTCCTGCAAGCCGGTGGTGCATGAGCTGGTGGTGGTCGATACCGGATCAACCGATAGGACACGGTTAATTGCAGAACTGTTCGGGGCACGACTTGTGGATGCTGCCTGGTGTAACGATTTTTCTGCTGCCAGAAACCGCTCCCTTGATATTGCTACCGGTGACTGGCTGCTGGTTATGGATGCAGATGAAGCTCTTTCAGCTAGAGATTATGAACGGTTTAAAGGAATATTGGCTGATCCATCTCGCCCAGTTATGGCATATAGCATGGTTACCCGTAATTATACGCGGAGCAGCTCACTGGAGGGTTTTGTGCCGTGTCGGGGGGAGTATCCAGAGAATGAGTCAGGTAGCGGATGGACACCCAGTGGCAAGGTTCGTCTGTTTCCGAATTATTATGCCATTCGTTTTAGTGGATCGGTTCACGAGATGGTTGAATCATCCGTGCAAGCAATAGGGCTAACAACTGGAAAACATCCGGTTCCGATCCATCATTACGGTGGACTGGATGAACAACGGCTAGCCGGGAAGCGGTTACATTACTTGGAGATCGGGTTGCAAAAATTAGCACAGGCCCCGGGTGATCTGAAAGCACTTTATGAGCTGGCGATTCAGGCCGCAGAAATTGAAAAATATGAGATAGCAGAGCAGCTTTGGCGGATGCTGCTTGTAGCACAGCCTGCATTTGCCAGGGGATGGTTTAACTTGGGTTATGTACTCCTGCGACAGGGCAAGCTGCTTGATTCGCAGCGAGCAACGGATCAAGCCTTGCAGATTGAGCCTGATTATGCTGATGCCTTGGTAAATAAGGGCATTTGTGAGGCATGCCTGCTTTCAGGAGATAAGGCTTTTCAGAGTGCAAGCGTTTTGCTGGACAGCTGCCCTGATAATCCAACAGCTATGGGACTGGCAGCTCTTGCGTTGTATCGAGTTGAGAGAGCAGATGATGGTCAAAGACTATTTCAGCTCATGAAACAAAAAGGACAAAACTGTACAGAGCTTTTAAAGCAGATAGTGGAAACAATGCAGCGTTATGGGAATAGGGGCGATTTATCAGCCGTGTCTCAGGCCTTGGAAGACGTCTCCAACTCAGAGGATGCTGCAGGGATGGCAACGGAAGCAACCAGTTCCTGCTCGTAATCAATCAGTTGCCGGGCAACTTTCAGAGCAGTATAGAAACGACGACTCATTATCTCATGGCAGATGTCAGTAATAATTGGTGTTGTGCTGGGGGCAGCTAGAATTACCTCCCGGACGATGGTCCAAAATTGATCATGATAGGTAGCAAAGTTGTCTTCATCAACATACATCAGCTGTACAAGAAAATAGATACGCCGCCCCGGAGTCGAGGCGGCTTCTTCTTTCATAAGCTCTTTTTCGCGCAAGATTGGCACCTTGTTTTCAATAAAAAACTCAGTGGTCCGATCTCCATTACTGATGACTGCACTGCCAATCAGCATCTTTTCCTGAGGCTTGAGCCGTATCTTGAGTGACATGGGTGTTAACCGCCGATCAATGCTTTGGTTACGCCAGAACTTAGATCAGCGAGACTGTTACCAGTCTTTTCGAGTTGAGTCGAGGCATCTTTCACCTTTGTATCAGTGCTGCTGGTGTCAAGGGCAGGGACCGCACTGGCCAACATCTGACCGTTCTGCCCTAGAGTCTTGTTCCATAAGCTTTTAACCTGATCATATAGTGGTGGCGGAGGTTGGGGAACGGTCATCCGCATCATCTCCTGGCGGATTGCTGTATAACTCATCAATAGTTCTTGGCGGTCCTTACTGTCCATGGAGAAAGGTGGAAAGTTTTTCAGAATGGTGGTGACAGCACTTTGCATCGCGTTAAGCTGTTCAACAGCGATGTTCAAGGTTTCATTTGTTTCACGCACCGCTTTGACCTGCTGATTCATCGTGGCATGCATCTGCTCAATCGCCTTGACAGTATCAAGATTTTTAACCGTTATTGAAGAAGATATCTTTACTTGATCAGCAGACTGACTGCTATATGCCTGGACAGCGGCTTCAGGCGTAGTTTGCTGCTGTGCTTGGCTTGTATCGGTGGTCTGGATAGGGTTCTGTGGTTGTATAATCGGCTTTTGCTGTGGTTGAACCGCATATACGTTTGAGCTTGTACCGATTGATTGAACTGACATGGCAGCCTCCTTGTCCGTATGGAGCAGGTGTGAAACCTAAAATGGGGGGAGATATAATCTCCCCCCATTGATTTCAGCTGGTTGCTCAACCGGGTCTATCTGTTACTGTTGAATTAGAACAGTCTCAGAACGGCTTGGGCTGCCTGGGAGGCCATGCTCAGTGAGGTGATGCCCAGGTTCTGACGGGTCTGCAGCATCAGCATGTTAGCACCTTCTTCGTTGGTGTCAGCTAAGGTCAGGTTATCAGCACCGGTCTGCAGGGTGTTGATCATGCTGTTGGTGAAGTCCTGACGAGTGGTAACAACGCTCAGGTTTGCAGACAGTGATGAAGACTTGGCGCGCAGGAAGCTCAGGGCAGACTCAAGCTCGGATGAGGATGAGCTGATAGCTGAGTTGCCGGATACGGACCAAGCGTTGGCAGTAGCCGACTTGGCGGTCAGTCCGGATGCTGTAGAGTCAAAACCGTTGATCTGCAGAGTTGCTGCGTTGGTCCGCTGGCCGAATTCAACGGTTTGTGAGCCGTTGGTCAGGAGGTTGGTACCCCGGTAGCCTGAGTCAGAGGCTAGTTGGGAAACCTGGCTAAGCAGGGTATTAAAGGTAGCCGTGTAGGTTGAACGCTCGTTGGCGTCGCTGGTGGCCAATGCAGCACCGGCAACACCTTTTGCGGCTTCAATCAAGGAGGTGATGGCCTTGATACCGGTGTCAGCAGCAGATACCATCTGAATTGCTTCGGCCATACCGTCCTTACGTACTGACAAGTCGGATGCCCTCGTCATATGCCCTTGTGCAGCAAAAAAGTTAGTCGGGTTGTCAAGAGGAGTGTTGACCTTTTTGCCTGAAGAGAGGCGGTTTTGGGTTTGGTCGATCAGTTTTGCGGTACCTTGCAGTGAAAGCAGGTTGCTCCGCATGCCGGAGGTGAGAGAGATGTCTGTAGCCATGGTGATGCTCCTTTCTGGATTTTGTCACGGCATTCTTGCCGTTTGTACTGCTTAGTATACTTCATCGGTTATTGAACGCAACCTCTTGAGTGATTTTTGATATTTTTTTATGTCATTTGTTCACCAAATGTTAGAACAGTTTCAGGACTGCCTGAGCAGCCTGTGATGCCATGCTCAGGGAGGTGATGCCCAAGTTCTGGCGAGTTTGCAGCATTAGCATGTTGGCGCCTTCTTCGTTGGTGTCGGCCAGGGTCAGGTTGTCGGCACCGGTCCGTAGCGTATTAATCATGTTGTCGGTGAAGTCCTGTCGTGTGGTTACTACGCTCAGGTTTGCAGACAGTGTGGACGATTTGGTGCGCAGAAAGCTCAGTGCTGACTCTAGTTCTGACGAAGATGAGCTGATAGCGGAATTGCCGGATACTGACCACGCTACTGCCGTTGCCGACTGAGCAGTGAGTCCGACTGCTGTAGCGCTAAAGCCGTTGATCTGGAGTGTAGAAGAGTTGGTGCGTTGCCCAAACTCAACCGTCTGGGATGAGTTTGTCAGAAGATTGGTGCCGCGATAGCCGGAGTCAGAGGCCATCATCGAAACTTGGTTAAGAAGGGTGTTAAAGGTTGCAGAGTAGGTCGAGCGTTCATTGGCGTCACTTGTTGACAGCGCTGCCGTAGCAACACCTTTTGCAGACTCGATCAATGCAGTGATCCCTTTGATGCCCGTGTCAGCAGCCGTAACAATCTGGATTGCTTCCATCATACCATCTTTGCGTACAGAGAGGTCTGCTGCTCGTTCAACGTGGCCTTGTGCCGCAAAGTAGTTGGTCGGATTGTCTAACGGGGTGTTGACTTTTTTACCAGTTGCCAGGCGGTTTTGGGTCAGGTCAATAGATTTTGCGGTTCCCTGCAATGAAAGCAGGTTGCTCCGCATACCGGCGGTAAGTGAGATGTCTCCAGTTGCCATGAATTAGATGCCTCCTTGTGAGTGTAACGAAATGCGTCAGTCGGTCGGCATTTCGTGGGCTTCCTCCAAGAGGGCCAGCCCTATATATGTGAGTGTGTTGTTGGTGGTTCAGTTAGTAAAAAAACCTGTTTATTTGAAGGAACGGGTCTCTTACTACTGTTTGTCGGAAGTCGAGAGACAATGTTTTAGGGAAATTTCTCAAAATGCATTTTGGACATGGTATGCGTAGTAAATTTCGTGTAATCAGAGACTATGGCATGGATGACTGACAAAAAGTAAGGCGAGTGGCTCAATGCGGGAATCGGGTGGCTGGAGCATTTTAGAACAGGCTGAGTCTCTGTACCGTGAAGGTATGCATGTAGAGGCAGCGGCAATCTGTCATAAGGTCTTGTCTGGTGATCCAGATAATCTTGAGGCGATATTCCTGCTGGCAAATATAGCGTATGCCCGTGCCGTTTGGAGTGATTCTATCCAGTTATGCCGTCATGCGTGTCGGTTAGAACCAAGCTTCGGCTTTCTGAGGATAAACCTCGCCCTCGCATTACTTGAGGCCGGAGAATGGGATGAGGCTCGGATTGCTCTGGATGAGGCAGAACAGTTGGGCGAATGTTCTGCTCGTTTGTACTACAATCGTGGGGTCTTGCTACAGCGGCAGAACTTTTTGGAAAAGGCACGGTCAGCCTTTGAACAGGCGCTGGCTATAGATCCAAACCATCTTGGTTCCTGGATCAATCTTTCGGCTGTCTGCCTTGAGACAGGCGATGACCAGGGGGCGCTTGAATGCTGTCGGCATGGTCTTGCCCTGAAGCCGGAAAATGTTGCACTCCTTGGCAACCTGGCAACGGCTTACGGCAAACAGTTCCGTTCTGAAGAGTCGCTGGTTTGGTATCAGCGGCTGCTTGAACTGGTTTCGTCAGATGAACAGGCTGAAGTTCTGGGGCGGATGGCCAACTGTTTTTGTGACAACTGGCAGATTGATCTGGGGATTGCCTGCTTCCAACGGGCACTGGAAACATCCAGAGACCGTCGACAGCAATGGGCGCTTGCCAGTACCAGGCTGTTTGTGCTGCACTATTCTCCAGCCTGGAGCAGCGCTGCCATTGCAGCAGAGCATCGACAATGGGGGCTGCATCAGCCCCTCCCCTCTGCCCCTTCCCAGGGTTTCAGGAACAGTCGTGATCCTGATCGACGGATCAGGGTCGCCTACATCTCTCCGGATCTGAGGATCCATGCGGTAGTATTTTTTCTGCAACCGGTACTGGCTGCCCATGATCGGTTACAGGTAGAAGTGTTCTGCTATTCGGATGTCAAGAACCCGGATGCCGTCACCAGACAGATCAGGGATGGGCATGATGTTGTCTGGCGTGATTGCGCAGGGCGCAATGATGAAGAGGTTAAGGCCATGCTGTCAGAAGACCGGATTGATATCCTGGTTGATCTGGCCGGGCACAGTGGCTCAAACCGTTTGCCGCTTTTTGCGCAACGTGCAGCGCCGTTACAGGTTACCTGGATTGGTTATCCTAATACCACCGGCCTGGCCAGTATGGATTACCGGGTCAGTGATGCCTGGGCTGACCCGCCAGGTATGACGGAGCATTTGCATGCTGAAAAGTTGTTAAGAATGCCGGATTCCTTCCTCTGCTACCGACCTGGTGGAGATTTTCCTGATGCCGGAGAACCGCCATGCATGGGTAGTGGCCAGATTACCTTTGGCTCGTTCAGCAACTTCATGAAGGTCACCCCGGTAGTCCTGAAGCTGTGGGCTCGTATTCTGGCCAGAGTTGATGGTTCCCGACTCGTATTTCGTGCCAGGGGCATTACCAGAGAGCGCTTTAAAATTGATATTGCGCCGGTTTTTGCCTCTCAGGGGGTTGATCCGCAGCGGGTTACAGTATTAGGACATGCCCGTTCAGTGGTTGAAAACCTGCAGGACTATAACCGGATTGATATTGCCCTTGATACGTTCCCCTATAACGGCACTACCACTACCTGTGAATCACTCTGCATGGGGGTGCCAGTTGTGGTACTGGAGGGGGATGCCCATGTTTCAAGGGTGGGGGTAAGTCTGCTCAATACGGTTGGGGTGCCTGAGTTGATTGCAAGGAGTGAGGATGACTATCTGGCTATTGCTGTCAGACTTGCTGGCGACATCAGACAGTTACAGATCTTGCGCCAGACCCTGAGGGATCGGCTTATGGCCTCCCCACTTACAGACAACATTACTTTTACCCGCAACCTTGAACGGCTCTACCGACAGATATGGCAGAGCTGGTGTCATGGGGAGGAATGATGAGTCAGTATGCCACTACCTATTTTAATCTGTTGATGCAAAAAAAGTTGTATGAAGAGGCATTTGTGCTGGCGGTCGATGCCGTGAGCCGCAACGAGTGCCAGCAGAGTCTATGTATGTTCCGATTGCTGCTGGATCAACTACCTGATGCGCTTGAAGTTCGTTACAATTACGCCATGATGCTTGAGAAAACCGGAGCAAAACCGGAGGCATCGAATCAGTACCGGCTGCTGTTTGAGTCTGCCCCAGAGTATGCTCAGGGTGCGCTTGGTTATGGACGCATTCTCATCTCTGAACAAGGCTACTGCCGGGCGGTGAGGGTGTTGCAGGAGTCGCTCAGGCTTAATCCTGATAGCATGTCATTGGTGGCAGCCTATGCAAATGCGCTGATTTTTGCCGGCGAGCCTGAACGTGCATTGATCTACTACCGGATTATTTTTGATCTTGCCCCGGATGATCGCAGGACAATCGCAAACTTTCTGTACACACTGTTAATGGTAAGGAATGTCCCGGCCGGGATTGTTGCAGAAGAACTGGAATGCTGGTCAGCTGTGCCGTTATTGTTTCAACGGGCTGTCGTTGCCGGTCGGCAGTTGGCAGATCTGGTTCCGAAGCAGGTGACAGATTTTCATCGATCAGTTGGCCGACTACTTGAAGGCAGCCAGCTGCCTGAACGACCAGACTGGCTAAAACAACTGGAAGATCAGCGGAGATTGCGGATCGGTTACCTGTCTTCAGATTTCTACAATCATCCGATGGGATACCTGATGCAGGGGGTGCTACCAAATCATGATCGGAGCAGCTTTGAGATTTTCTGTTTATCCCCCTTTGCCGAGCGGGACGGCCTTGCGGCGGAGCTGAAAAAATGTGTTGACCACTGGATCGTTGTCGATGCTGCAGATCGCGAGTCTGCGGCATTGCTGATCCGATCATTACAGCTGGATATCCTTGTTGAACTGTCCGGACATACCGGCGACAACTGGCTTGACCTCTGTGCCCGCAGAGTTGCGCCGATACAGCTGACCTGGGGTGGGTATCCATCCACGACCGGGCTTTCCTGCATTGATTATCTGATTGCTGATCGGACTTCGTTGCCTGATGACGAGGCGCCATTCTATACTGAAAAACCGTTACGCCTTAACAGGGGATATGCCTGTTTCATTCCGCCAGACAAGGCTCCCTCGCCGACAGCTCTGCCGGCGCAAGGCTGTGGGACTCTCACCTTTGGCTGCTTTTTTACGGTACACAAGCTGAGCAGCAGTACTGTAGAGCTGTGGAGTGCGCTTTTGCGGGCACTTCCAGATGCTCGCCTCCTCCTCAAGGCTAAGGCTTTTGGTGATGATGAAGTAAAAAACAACTGTCTGAACAGATTTGTTGGGCAGGGTATCGCCCCGGAACGATTAATTCTGACCGGAGGGTCACCAAGAATCGAGATGATGGCAGAGTATGGTCATATTGATATTGCCCTTGATCCGTTGCCATATCAGGGGGGGGTAACGATTCTGGAGGCAGCCTGGATGGGGGTTCCTACACTGCTTTTGCGTGGCAGCCGTCCTCCCTTTATCCGGCATGGCGAGAACTACCTGGAACAGTTGGGGCTTGGTGACTGGATTGCTGATACATTGGAGGAATACCTTGATAAGGCGGTAGATTTTGGCAGCAACCTGCAGCGGTTGGCTGAGTTGCGTGCAGGTTTGAGGCAGCAGATGGCCAGTTCTTCAATCTGTGACACGGTCGGTTTTACTCGTGATCTGGAAGAAGCCTACAACCATGTCTGGCTTACGACCTGCCATCAGAATAACAGTTGAAAGTCACTGATAAATCTTCTCGCAACCGCCACCGGGCTATAGTGCTTAATGGCCCATTCTCTTCCAGCCCTGGCAATTTCAGGCAGCCGCTCCCGCTCATCATGTAGCCGTTCAATGTCCTGCTGCAGGTTGGCAAGATCCAGGCCAATGTAGTGTTTCCAGTTCTCTGGCATCACTGGCAGCCTGAATCCGTACCGTTCAAAATCCAGATGTACGGTGATGCAGCCAAATGCCAGCGATTCCCAAAACCGCCAGCTGTCCCAGCGCAGGATTACGGTGTCACTCATAAAACGAGTGTGGCGTAGAAAGGTGCTGAGCGGTTCAATATACTGAAACCAGTCGTTTTTTAGCAGGTCCTGTGAAAAGCAGCCGCCGTAAGCCAGGCAACCAAACTGGCGGGACAGGTGCTGATAATACTCCGCGCTCCAGCGACCGCTGCCGACCAGGGTAGTGTCCACATGATAATGTTCCCGCAGTTTTGGCAGCAGCCCCAGATCAAGCGCCGCACGTACCGGTTGTCCTTCAGAAGGTCTGAAATTGGCCAGAAAATCTTTGTTGCGTTGATCCGGTTCGGACAGAAGATGTTCTGAATGTCGTAACATGGCTGACGAGAGTCCAAAGGCAACTGGAATTCTGGTGCCGTCTACCAGCCGCTGGCTGCTTTCATGGGTGCAGAATGCCGGAAGATCAGGGAAGCAGATATCGCAGACATTGTCGTGCATGCAGTGAACAATGGTACGTGAATGTGGTGGCTGAAAACGTACCAGCTGATTATGCAGCGCTGCGGTTTCCATGATATTCACCACAACGCCGGAAAGCTGCTCCATATTTTCAGGCGGAGCCGATGCCGTAAATGCAAATTCAGAGATCAACGGATCGTGGTAATTGATGTTTGAATATACCGGAATCCCGAGCTGGTTGAGACCATCGGCAAGGCAGGTTGCAGCAAAGGAAAAGAGGTTGCTGTCTGCCAGAAAGAAAAAACCGCTGTCTTGCAGTTTGTTCAGATTTGTCTGGATTAAGGTCTGTTCCATATGCTGGTTATTCCACGGTGTCAGTTCTGTCAGTACACAAACGGCACAAGCCGGGTCGGTCCCAGCAATCCGGCTATAGTCAGTGATTCTGCGCTCATAGTTGGCGGTGTATCGCTAGCGGCGGTCTTCTGCTGCAGATGGAGTAGCGGCATATCCGGCAGATCGGACTGTCCCAGTGCACTGTTGACCGCAGCAAGTACACAGTCTGGTTCAAGGTCGTGCAGGCAATGTATCCGTTTTTGGCTGCACTGCCAGTTGCATCTGTAGCAGCTCAATGGCAGGCAGGCAACGGTGGTTAGCGGAGAATAGGGGCAGAAGCGGCCAAAATGGCCTCCACCCAGAACAACTACGTTCCTGAGTCCGACTGCGCAGGCGATGTGAAATCCTGATGAGTCCGAACCCAGGTAGAGCCTGGCACGCTGCATCAGGGCAGCCAGTTGCCCCAGTGAAGTCTGGCCGACCAGATTTGCCGCCCGGCCGCCATGGTGGCGGCAGAGCTGA
>Ga0209016_1000799_pt1 | contig 32514 bp, 30 predicted proteins | sample EPASupsiteSAE305_FD_187265 | JGI IMG/M metagenome (GOLD analysis project Ga0209016, IMG submission 187265) | Bioremediated contaminated groundwater microbial communities from EPA Superfund site, New Mexico - SAE3-05 (SPAdes) (version 2) | ecosystem: Environmental > Aquatic > Deep subsurface >...
CGATACTGGAGCCGCGAATGGGAATCGAACCCATTACCTCATCCTTACCATGGATGCGCTCTACCGAGTGAGCTATCGCGGCTTACTTATGTGCTTTCAAGGAGTAGTTACACGCTGGATGTACTCCTCGACTGTGTTAAAAGTGCGGGTTTTGCCCTAGTCTTTGCCCTAAACCCTATGCTGACTCAAGGGGTACACCCTTACCATGGATGCGCTCTACCGAGTGAGCTATCGCGGCTCGTCTGGTACATGGTGCTCTACCACTGAGCTAAGACGGCTTTTTTAAAAGCTTAGCTATTTTAAAGAAAAAAAACTTTAATATCAATTCAACAATAAATAACAACAAACTAATAGTAAATGCGACATCCAATCCCCTTACATATCTACTAAATCCCCATATTGACGAATTAATATTTTAAGGGTAGCATAGCCTCTTGTTAATTCATCTTTATGAAAAATGTTATTACCATAGACAAATATCCACTCACGCAAGATTTGGTAGATCAGTCGATTGCAAAGTTACATGTTAATAATATTAACCATACAGAGAATATATCCGCTACCAAAATACATAATATATTAAGAAATAATAAAGATAGCGCGCGTTTAATTTACGATACCAAAAACAATCCCAAACTGTCCGGCGACAATATAATTATTATTTCCGATCAATCCCTGGATAATAACCTCCTCCTTGAACATTTACAAAATGATCAAGATTTATTAAAGAAAATAAGAAAAATAATATTACTCTGTATTAATAATCCTAAAGAGCGAGACGCTTATTATCAAAAGAAAGCCAAAGAAAATAGTTTTTATAAAAATTTATCTAAAAAAATTGTCACTCTGTCTTATGACGAAGAAACAATACACTGTGGTTGCGATTCCGATATAGCTTGCTCTGAACAAATTTCGAAAACAATAGAATTAAAGAAACTAATTGCTCAGGAGATAGAGAATGTCCACTCTTATAAAACTGATATCCGAGACAAGATACTCAAAATTATTGCTGCCATAAAGTCAGAATTTTCTGAAATAACAAAATACCAAAGGGACCATAATCGACAATATGAGCCAAACGAATAGATTTATCTATTCAGGCTTGGTAATTTTCTGGTTTCCTCGTCATCAACTGCCGGACTCTCAATCAATGGGCTTTTGTCTTCCTCGAATACTTTCTTGAAATCATCAAGAGTAAGTTCTTCACTTCTATATTTTTCCTTCAACAACAGATATTCAGGATCTTGACCATAAATTAAATCCAGTTTATTGACAATGTCTTTTTCTTTTTCCGAAACTTTGCTCTTGAAATCATCAAATCTATTCTTGATATCCATTTTTAATTCCTCATTCTTCTGGCTTCCTTCAACAACAAATTTAAACTGATTGTTGGAAATAGCGGTTTTTATATCTTCTTTGATATCGGAATTACCCTCTGTGCTTCCTGGCGTATATTCCGGTAAATCACTATTTGAATTAAACATGACTCCGCCATTATCATTTATAGGGATAACATCAGCATCAATATCCTCAGCCATCTTAGCTAAATCATCACCAGTCATTACAACCGTTTGACCTTTCTCTAGAATTTGCTGATTTTTGGGTAAAGTTCCGAAATCTACAATCGTATTCCCTTCCACATCTTTCAAATCCACAGCACCTAGATCAATTTTCTCATTTGTACTTTTGTTTTCAATCTTTAACTGACCTGTCTTGGCATCATACTCAAGAGAAATATTACTACTGGTTGGCTTACTGGGACCTACTTTTAATTTAAACATTCCTTGAAACAACTCCATCTCCACACCAGACCCCATGAATACTGCAACAAGAGCAATAAATAATATTCCGCTAGCCGCTATTTTCTGCATCTTTAAAGTAATCGGAAAATTTAATCTTCCTTTAACAACCTCATACTCCTCACTTTTATTTTCTTCAGAGCTTTTATTTTGGGATATTCCCAACAGACCTCCTATGGTGTCCATAAACCCTTTCTTGGACCCTTCACTTAATGTACCTGCTCTACCAGTGCTGACATTATTTAATTCTTGATAATCTTTCCACTTTATTTCATCCAATGGATCTAAACTAATTGACTTAAAATCATATTGAAAACGTAACGCCTGATTGACTTGATTAATTAAGTCTTCAGCATCCAAATCACTAATCGTAAAATTACATCCGGATTTACTTACCTTACTAAAATTACTACATCCATAAAAAATCTCACCGGTCAGAGAATTCATTTTACTTCTCATTTCTCCTTTCTTACAGACAAAACACTTAACATCTCTTGTCAGATCACATTCACTCTTCAAATTTTCATCCATGCTATAACCTTTGCAAGACCAAAACATTCCTCCATCACCACCATTCTTCTTCAAAAACATTGGTCTTCCACAATTACAAAACTCCGGTACAACCGAAATAATGATGTTAGAATTACTTTTTAGAGCTATTTTTAAATTTTGTTTTTGCATAATTTACGTTTTTTCAGCTTATTATAACATATTTTTTTATCAATGCCAACCTTGCCACAATGCCCATAATAAGCTTATCCCCTTCCATTTTTATGACATATTTATCAATCATATACACCGGGAAGAATAGTTTTTTGTATTTTTTCAGATTTTTAAGCTATAATACGCCAGCAATTAATTTTTAAAGATGGCAAAAAAGTCAAAAGATAAAAGAACTGTGATTACGTTAGTTTCCAAAGATAGTAAAGGAAAAATAACTCACGCATATCAAACAGAGAAGAACAAGCTCAATACCAAAGAGAAACTTGTTATAAAGAAATACAATCCAAAAACAAGACAACACGAAGAATTCACCGAGAAGAAGTAGCCTAAAAATATGTTTTCAAAAATCTTAGTAACAATAGGTCTATTAAGCTTAAGTATCCTTTCTTTGAATGGATGTTCTTATGTAGATGAGAAAAAAGATGAACTCTCAAAATTTTCCACCCAGAAACAAGAAGAAGTAAAATCTCAGATTCAGAACAAAATTGATTCCAAAATTGATGAAGTCGCAGATCAGGCCAGAGAAAAAGCAAAAGAACAAATGAGAATCACCGGCAACAATGGAATAAGTGGAAACACCGAGACATCAACAGAAATAGATAGTGATATTGAATTAAGTGATATACCTTAGGTTCGTTTGTTAGCTATCAGACAATTATTATTTCTTTTTAATATCTATCTCTTTACCGGCAACTAACACCTCATTACTATTGTGTAACATGATTTTTTTTCCTAATTTCAAATATTCTTGTTTCATGTGCCCCACCTTCAACTCCAATCCATTTACCAGAACAGTTTCACCAACATTCACCTCAGCAATATCTCTAACACCATTGCTTAGCAACACGCTTCCGGTATCAACTGCATCACTAAAACCAATAACACCCGGATTTATAAAATTATTGTATTCTTCTCCGTATTTTTGCTCGAATCTTTTTTTGTTTGAATCAATCTTTTGAAGATCCTCTTTGTTCTGAAATTCTTTTGTAAACTCAGCAATAATCTCATTAATCGCTTGCGCAATATCATTCGTATGATTATATCTGACGAATTTTCCACATTCCAATTGCAAGCATTGAAGCATCTCACCAAATCCATGAAAATCAAACAACTCATCTCCATAACGCAATCTCGTCAATGCATAAGTTCCGCAATAGGGGGAACCGTTTACTGTAACAACATTGACAGATGCAACTTCTCCTTTACTGTTTCTAATACCTTTTTCTTGAATCTTAACCTTTAGTCTGTCCGATATCCAAAAAACAAGTCTCTCGTCAATCGGTGCCTGTCCAGAAGCTTTCATAGCTGCCGCAATTTCAAAATCCGATCCCCTGGTGTCAACTTTCCCATGAATATGAACATCCATATAAGGTTTCGTTAATTTACCATCCTCATCCATTATTTGTTTATCCTCAAATACCCTCAGCATCAAATCCCTCTGAGCTTTCAAAGCATTCAAATTATACTCCTTCGTAAACACTGAAGACTCCGTAACATGCGATGGCCTGGAGACATCTTCGGAAAGATTATTTAAATCCGCTCTAGATCTACTAAATTTATAAGCTATATAATTTCCGGTCGCTTTTCCTATCTCGGATGTCTGTTCATCATAATCAGTAACATTATTTTGCTTACACCATTCTTGGATTGTTAAATTCGGCTTAACCCCATGTGGCATCTGCACATGACCCATAACTTCCTTTGAACTGAATTCCATACTGAAATGCTTATTTATTTGTCTTTCAATAATCCCTTTTTTGTCTTCTTGCGATAATTCTTGGTCTCTAATAAACATCACTTCAGAAACTCTTCTTCTAATTTCCGCAGATTCCATATCTGACTTAAAATTCTCAGAACTTGGATATTTTTTGGAAATCTTATCAGGGTCAGTAATATCAGGCGTTTTAATATCTCCATGAGAAATTTCTTCTCTACATTTTCTAACCTCGGCAAATCTTCCGTTAGTATTTTCCATTATTTTTTGTGGCTCTATTTTTTTTGACATCATCTCATTATACCAAAATATAACCAATTAGTCATATATGGTAATACTCAATACATTCGACATATCCGAAGCAAATATATAAAATAAATGAGCTTTAAAAAAATAGGTACCATATAGGCTCATGGTGTTAATGGTAGCATCCGCCAAAAGCGAACAAGCTACCGGTCTCCAAACAAGATCTTTAAAACTAAGCTTAAAGTAATATCAGTATCTAGAATATATAAGTATTTGTAATTTGGATTTTGATATTCGTTATTTATACCATAGGCTCATGGTGTTAATGGTAGCACGCCGGTCTCCAAAACCGTAAGTGAGGGTTCAAATCCTTCTGGGCCTGCCATGTTCGTTGTAAAGTGTCAGGAAGGCTTTCAAATGAACTAGGGATTGGTTCTAACCTATTATATTCCAGCTCAATCGTTGGATATTCATTTTGGATTATCTGAATCCATCGATGTGGCTTTATATATAACATTCTGTCCTTCAATATAAACTCAGTTCCAACCGAATTTAATATTGTTCTCTTTGACTCCAAATTTCCGTTCATAAATGCCTCTCTAGCACTAACGGCAAACTCAAAAGCTTTATCCGTTGTCTCGAGCCAGTTTTTGGCTCTATTGAAAGTCTGTTTCAATTCTGATTCAAGTCCGCTAATTGTCGTTTGTAATGCTTTCTTTGCTTTTAGGTATTCATCGTCATTAATCAATTCGCGATATCTCATCTTTGTTAGACTATCTAATTGATTCTGAGTCTCTAATAATGTCTTCTGTTGATTCTTATGAATACTCTGTCTCTGCCCTATCTCTTCATCATTCATTTTATTCAATATTTCCAGAGCCCAGTCTTTGAACTTAGGCAATATAGTCATCCCTTTAAGAAACTGATTAATCTGTAATTCTAAATCCTGAACAGTTATACAAGGTTGTTTGCAGTTAGCCTCTCTCTTCCTTCTAGTACAACGATAATATGTATAAGTCCGAAATGTATTATCGCATTTGATATGTTTTCTTTTCTCTTCAGCCGTAATCATACATCCACACTCACCACAGCGAATTATTCCAGTGAAAGGGAAATAATGAGTTTGAGCTCTTGGTTTACCTTTCTTGCCTAGAATCCTCTGAGCTAAATCGAACTCATCCACTGAAATCATCGGTTTATGTTTTCCTTCATATTCTTGTCCCTTGAACAGAATATTCCCCGTAAAGAAAATATTATTAAACAGAATATGTAATCCACTAAATGAAATTGGCTTATCTCCGCTATGTCTTCTTTTAAAAGTACGAAATCCCCATTCATTGTTAGCTGTATTTGCAATCTTGGATACACTATAGTTACCAGTTAAGAGCATATCCCACATTCTACGAACAATTTTGAATCTCTGCGGATCAATTGCAATAATCCCATCTTTGTTTATATACCCGTGCGGTGGAACTCCAGCCATCCATCCGTTTTTAACTTTCTGTTCCATTCCTCTTTTTACATCTTTACCGAGCTTTGCAGATGAATACTGTGACTGAGACAATGCCATCTGTAGCATCCAAATACCTTCTGGGGAATTATCAAAATTATACGAACCGAATTTTAAATCTTTAATTTCCTCCAACCTTAACATATATGTAATGGATGCCGCATCGACTTCATTTCTGGATAATCTATCTGGGTGCCAAGTAATAACGCCGTCTGCATCTCCTCTTTTGATTCTTTCTAACATCCTTGCGAATGCTGGACGATTATAAGGTTTAAAGGCACTTCTTCTCTCTTCTATGAATTCAACAACATTCAAACCTGGGAAAAATTCCTTTACTTTATTAATCTGTGCCTCTATAGACAAAGCCTGCCTTTCCTCTCCTTCCGTTGACTTCCTTACATAAGCGAAGTATTTCATTGTAATTTGTTAAATAATACCCAAATGGACGGTTCTGACTTGTCCAACACAGTTATCCACTATTTTGGCAGAACCGCCCAATATGAGCGTCCAAAAAGAACGAGTGGATAAAACGATATGTTAGACAAGTACTGCAATTATAGATTGTTTTTCAGCAAAATAAAACTGCCCTTAAGAATCTCTTAATGTTTCGTTTGTCTTAATGCATCTATAAATCTCATTTCCTCACTACTCAGAGAATAAGTCCCTTCAATATCTTTTCCTCCGATTCTGATATGCTTTACAATCTCAATCTGCTTTTCATCTTCAATATGCCCATAACCATAAGAACCAAAAGTAGTTCCTATGTTTTCATGCCCTAGGTTTTGACTAATAGCCTTCTTTTCTTGCTCGGTAAGTCTGGTTTTTAGAAACTCTTTAACCACTAAATGACGGAAAGTATGCGGGTGATAATAAGGTATTCCAGCATCAATAAATCGTTTTTCAAATACTTTCCTAGCCCCACTTGCAGAAGACCAAAACGAGGGAATAACATCGCCAGTACTCCTATATGATGTATTTTCCTTTCCATTTATTATTTCTGTCATTGGAAATAGAGGATTATCACCTTTGAACCCCTTAACCTCTCTGAGATAGTCATACCACTCCAGAAAATATTCCAAGGCTTTATCATAATTAAGAGGAAACAGTGTTGTTGTAATTTGTTTGGAAAACTTTGTCTTAACTCCCAATTTAGGATTCTGATCTACTACATAATTTTCCCTATCAAAACACTGCATAGAGATACTGGCAATCGCAGAGATACGAGCACCTGTCAGAAGTGTAAAGCAGATAAGAGCCCTATCTCTTTTATCTACTTCGTTTCTTATCTCGATATTCTCAATGACCTTTATGACATCTTCCATCGATGGTGTATCCATTTTCTTTGATTGTATGGCTATTCTGGCTTCTTTCTTGGATAAACTCAGATAATCAATAAAAGTCGGATTGATATGCTTATAATTAGGTTGCGAAACCAACCACTGGAAGAACACTCTTAAACGCCTTAATAGATGATAGAGATACGATAGGCTTAAACTCTCCTTAGTTCTTTTGTTTTCTTTCTTCCTTAGCCAAACTTTGAACTCGGTAACATCCTTTTTGCCAAAGGTTTTGAAATCCTTATTGTCACTGAATTCTTGCCACAGAAGGATGCTCTGTTCGAACACTTTGATAGAATTCGGAGAGAAACCTTTTACTTCTTTGAGGTGTTCAAAATATTCCTTTTTAATTGCCTCATTTTCATAACACTTTTTTTGCATTTTAACTTTGTTATAGATTAATAAATTAACAGGACATTTAGGTGAATGTTTAACAAATCAGCTAAACATTTTGACTGCCACCTAGAGCAATCTGTAAACAGACGAGTTGCAGTCCCTACATATACCCTTTCTGGTCAGCTGGTCTCTCCCTCTCTTTCCAATTGTTCTCCCCGTTTTTTTTACTTCCAGAGAACCTTTCTTGGCAGTGACAGCCTTCCTACACTTGAGGCAATAAAATTCATATTCTTTTAAAGTCACTTTGTATTTCTTACGTTTGGAAACAATAAAAGACTTCAAGTCCGCCCCCATAATTAAATAGGGGCGTCTAGTTGATTCTAATAGCTCTAATCCTTCCTTAATCCATCTGCTAACGCTTCGAACATCAACGCTGAACAAATTGGACACCTCTTCCAAGGTATAGGTCGATTTAGAGCTTATTTTTGAAATTTGATATTTCATAAAATTTGGTTAGTAATATTCATTTAGAGAAGATTTTGTTGAAAGTTTGTCACTCCGCTACATTCTATTGATACTGGCTTGTAAGCTGTTCTCATAAGTATCAGCAAAATCGTAGCCTCTTCGAGAGCTTTCTCTTCGGATATATCTTCTCCATAAGACTCTTTCCATAGTTTTTGAAAAGCCTTTATATCCTCAATTGCTAATTGCATATATTTTGGCTATACAATCTGTTCTTGAGCATTTTTAAGCTATCCAAAAGTGTTCGAGCATTTATCTCTAAACCATCATTCCAATACAGATCAACTGTCTCTTGGATGTAATTTGAGGAACAAAACTTGAAACAAACCTTTTTAGGATTCTTTCTATCGATGTGGTCGATTTGATAGCCCTTGCTGATTAGAGCGGCGGCTATCCCGATGTCGTAAGTGAAAAATGGTAATGATTTTGTCATTTTAATTTTTAGGTGATAATGAGTCACCAATACGTACTGGTTGAAAAATATATAAAGCACCGTGCAATTTAAGAATGCACAAAAAAATGACAGCTGTACTGTCATCGGACTATATCGGATTACTTGGTATTAGACTGGACTATTTAAGATAGAGACTTAAATTTAATGTATTCAATATCTAATTCGTTTAATATTTCTCTTGTTATAGGATTTCTGAACTCAACCGATTCGGTCGAAGCGTTAAAAAAAATCTTCTTCAAGTTACCTGTAAAGTTCAATTCTGAAATAATTTTATGAATATCCTTCTCCCATTCAATCTGTTTTTGAATTTCCTTCATTGATATACGCTGATTGGGTTTAGAATAGATGTATGTGAAGAATTTCTCATTAGCTGTGTTAAAGTTAGGATGTGCTATAAGTATGCCATTCAACAATATATTCCTATTGTGTTCACTATATTTAATTTCATAAACCACGTTTTTAGTGTTTTCTCCAGGCTGATTTAATGTTTTTTCTTCTTTAATATTCAGCTTGTCTCGTATTTCAGTTAAAACTTCCAATTCAGGATTATGGTACATGAAAGACATGTCCAAGTCAGTTTCTTTGAAAGGTGAAGATGCATCCTTCAATATATCCATCGTATTAGATATAGGTTGAAGATTTTTTTTAGCTTGTTCACTAATTAAATCCAGCGATTCCTTGCTCATTCTCAAAGACGGCTTAATACTATTCTTCAAATCTTCATTGGCTCGTTTTATTGATGCATATGATGGTTCTAATATTTTTAAAGTAGAATGAAAATCATTTTTATTAAGGTATCCTTCAAGATTATTCAAAACTCTTTTTGATTCTGCTATATCTTTAGAGTCATTTTTTTCTATTTTCATTGACCTGTCCCTAATTTCGTCTATTTGGATATTGGAGAGTGAAACGACCGATGTATTACCAATATCCCCATACATGCCATTTGTAATTTCTACCTTGAGAATCCCCTCCTTAGCGAATTTCTTTAAAATATTATAAACATCGTCATATCTCAGACCACTACACGCAAATTTATAAATTTTTAGAGAAAAATTTCTTTCATCTACCATCAATTTACTTTGGTCTAATATTTTTTCAGCAACAAATGCAATTTTCTCTTCAGCGGTCATTGTAATTTTCATATTCATTATTAGAGATGATACCGAATTAATTTTCAAACATAAAATTATGTATGAGTTTTGAATTTAGTTTTTTTGATGTAAGATAACTCTTGCATTAATACATTTTAGGAAATCGAGTTTAATTACGCTTTGAGCGTGGTTCAGAGAAATGGAAGGGCAACCTTCTGGGCAATACTTCTCTGAGCTCGTTCTCTAAGATGTGTTAATGCAACCCAGTAAGGTTGTCCTTTTTTATTAAAATAAAATTATGAACATATTAAAACAAACATTAGAAAAAGTATTAAAAGCAGAACCTACATTCTGTGATTCTGAATCAGGAGAATTGAATTATATAAAAGTAAAAGATTCTGCTGATAAGATTGATGAAAAGCTCATATCTCTCCTTGCTGACAATAAAGACCTAAAAGAAAAATTCTTTACTAAAATTAAAGATGTTTATGTTTTTAATATTCAAGATTTTAAATTCTTTTTAGATGAAAGTAAGATTGATAATTCATATACCAAGTACGCAAACAAAATAGGTTTATCTGACAAGAACGGACTGTTAGAAAATATAAGTGATGTTGTATTGGATTTTCCTTTCAAGGATTGTGTCTTAGAAGGAGGACAAAGTACTGAAGAAGGTACTGATACTTATTTTGAACACTCTGAAAAAACTGAAAAATACGAAGAAAAAAATGGAAAGAGAAATGAAATATTTTTCAATCAGGTACTTGCTCACGATGAAATAGATAGACTTTTTGATAGAAAAGCTCTTGTAAACTGGAAACGATTTACGAAAGACAGTAAAAAAGACGGAGAAGCAGTAAAAGAAATAAAGCGAGATAAAACAGGTTTAATACAAGAGAATCTGATTATTAAAGGTAATAATCTTCTTGCTTTACATAGTTTAAAATCTGAATTTGCTGGAAAAATAAAGCTTATCTATATTGACCCGCCTTATAATCCACCAAGTAGCAATAATACTTTCACATACAATAACAATTTTAATCACTCTGCTTGGCTGACTTTTATGAAAAACCGAATAGAGGTTGCTCAAGACCTTCTTACCGATGACGGAGCGATGATTATTGCTATTGATGAAAATGAACAAACATATCTTGGAGTATTGATTGATGAAATGTTCAAGGGATACGAGAATCATTGCGTAACCATTGTTCACAATCCAAGAGGTGTTCAGGGCACGAATTTCTCTTATACACACGAATATGCTTTCTTTATATTTCCTAAAGGAACAAAAACTATTAAGAATAGAAAAATTGATGAAGAGGATATAAAAATAAGAGGTTTACGAGATAATGGCGGTGAATCTTTGAGAACTGATGCAAAAAACTGTTTCTATCCTTTTATCGTAGATAAATGTACAAAGCAAGTTATTGATTGTGGAGATGTTTGTCCTGACAAAATTCATCCTAAAGCAAATATCCATAATGGAGATTTTGTTGAAGTATATCCTATCGATAAAGAAGGCATAGAAAGGAAATGGAGATATGCAAGACAGAGTATTGAAAAAGTAAAAGACTTACTTATAGTTTTTGAGAAAGACGGAGTTTATGATATTCAAATTGGTAAAGATTTTGGACAATATAAAACAGTTTGGATTGATAAAAAATATGACGCTAACGAATATGGAACGAAGCTTGTAAAAGATTTAGTACCTGAATCAAACTTTAGTTTTCCAAAATCTCTTTGGAATGTTTATGACGCAATTTATGCGGTTGTTCAAGATAATAAAAACGCCATTGTTTTGGATTATCATGCTGGCTCAGGCACAACAGGACACGCCGTTTTGAATCTTAATGAAAAAGACAAAGGAAATAGAAAATTCATATTGATTGAACAAATGGATTATATAAAAACAATAACAGCTCCTAGAATCAAAGAGGTATTAAAGAGAAGTAAATCAAATGATGATTTTATCTACTTTGAGCTTGCAAAATGGAACGAAAACGCAAAAGAAGAGATTCAAAACGCAAAAGATGTACCTGCTCTTATAAAATTGTTTGACACTTTATATGAAAGATATTTTCTTAACTACAATGTAAAAATCAAAGACTTCAAAGAAAAGACACTAAAAGAAGAAGAGTTTAAAAAACTTACTCTTGCACAGCAAAAGAAGATGTTTTTGACTATGCTTGATTTGAATCAGATGTATGTGAATGAAAGTGAGATGTCTGACAAGACATACAGTATCGGTACTGAAGATCAAAAATTAACAAAAGCTTTTTATAGCAAAAAATAGTATGGCAGAATTACACGAACAAATAAAAAACGCCATAGACTTTGGTACTCCGAAACCTGAAATACCTGATTATATTTCAAGCAACCTAAAGTACCTTTTTTTTGACTGGCAGAAAGAAGCTTTTCAATATTTGTTGCTTAATGAGAAAAGAACAGAAGGTAAAAACGAACCTACTCACTTGATGTTTAATATGGCAACAGGTACAGGAAAAACGCTGGTAATGGCTAGCTGTATTCTGCATTATTACAAAAAAGGATATAGAAAGTTTATCTTCTTTGTAAATCAAAAGAATATTATCTATAAAACAGAAAATAACTTTATTGATAGTAACCATAATAAATATCTTTTTTCAGATAAGATTGTGATTGAAGATGAAACTATCAATATCAAAAAGGTTGAAACTTTTTCAAAGAGTAATGAAGGAATTGAAATAAAACTGACTACCATACAACAGCTTTATAATGATATTCATATTCAAAAAGAAAATCAGGTATTGCTTGATGATTTGATTAAGAAAGACATTGTAATGTTGGCAGATGAAGCTCATCACTTGAATACTGACACAAAGAGACTTCAAAATGATCTAGGATTTGCAATAGAAATGAATGATAAAACAAGCATGGAGGAGATTGAAAAGAAAGGTTGGGAGCATACCGTTATTGAATTGTTATTAAACAAAAATGGAAAGAAAGAAGATAACAAAAATATACTTTTAGAATTTACCGCTACTATCCCTGAAATTCAAAAAGTAATTGATAAATATGCTGATAAAACTATTTATAAGTTCGGATTAAAAGAGTTTTTATCTGCTGGATATACCAAAGAAATTAACTTACTTTCTTCTACTCTAGAAAAACGAGAAAGAATATTACAAGCTTTATTATTTAGCTGGTACAGACACAAAATCGCTCTTAAAAACGATTTATCAAACTGGAAACCAGTAATTCTTTTTAGAAGTAAGACCATTGAAGAATCAAAGAATGATTTTGAAGAATTTTTAGTAATGGTAAAAAATCTAAAGGTATCTGATTTTGATTTTCTAAAGAATATTGAAGATAGATTTACTCAAGGCGAAGACGCATACGAACAAGGTAAATCAAGAGTTTTGGATTTGATTAAGTTTATTAAAAACGAAGGAATCAATAAATCTGAAATAATAACCTTTATTAAAGATAATTTTGCAGAAAGAAACTGCATTATTACAAACTCCAAAACTAACAAAGCAAAGACGAAAGAAAATATTGATGAAGATACTGATAAACTTCTAAACAATCTTGAAGACAAAGACAATCATATACGAGCAATCTTTACTGTAAATAGACTAACTGAGGGCTGGGATGTTTTGAACCTATTTGATATTGTACGGCTCTATTCAGGACGAGATGAAGGAAAAGATAATAAAGGAAATAGAACAGCAGGAAGTACTACCATTTCTGAAATTCAGTTAATTGGACGAGGCGTACGATACTATCCGTTTCCATATCAAGACAAAATCATAAACAAGAGAAAATTTGATGAAAATTTAGGCAATGAAATGCGAGTACTTGAAGAGTTATACTATCACAGTGATTCTGACCATAGATATATTGATGAACTGAAACGAGAGCTAAAGAAGAAAGGTTTGATTGATGACGGAAGAATTGAAAAGAGATTCAATATCAAACAAGATTTTGCAGAAAATTCATTCTTTAAGGATGTAAAGATTTGGAAGAATGAGCAAATAGAAAATCCAGAAAGAAAACAGAAAACTTTAGACTATTTAAAAGATAATTTAGAGCTTAAGTTTGATTTAGAAAGTCTTGGAATCAGGGAGCAAGAAATCGATTTTAATAAAGATGATTCTGACACTGAGCGACTGAATATCAACGATGTAAATAAAAAAACTATTACTAAGACGATCAAAGAATTTGAAAAACACATTTTTGATAAAGCAGTAAATATTAAATCTAAAAAACAAAGCTCTCTTTTACGATTTGAATTGCTTCAACAAGAAATTGAAAAACTTGAATCAATAGAAGATTTTAGAACAAGCTTGATTGGAGACCTAAAAATAAAACTGGTAACGATAAAATCTAGTTTCGATAAAATCTCTAATAAAGAAAAACTAGAGGTACTACTAAAAGCCCTAGATATGATATTTACAGAGCTTAAGCAACATATTAATCCACATAAGGGTACTGAATTTGAAGCATATAGCTTGTCAGACTTCTTTAGTAAAGAAGTACGCAAGAATGTGAAAAAAGATGAACACTGTCAAAGACTTGAAGATGAATTAAAAAAAGAAGATTGGTATGTAGTAGACCAGTTCTATGGAACAAGCGAAGAAAAAGGATTGATTGAGTTTATTAAAGATACAATCATTAACTTACAAAACAAATACAAAGAAGTGTATCTTTTGAGAAATGAAGAACAGTACAAAATCTTTGATTTTAAAACGGGTGCAGGTTTTCAACCTGACTTTATCCTATTCTTAAAAGATAAAACGAGCTTATATTATCAAATATTTGTTGAACCTAAGGGAGATAATCTATTACAAAAAGATGAATGGAAAAATGCATTCTTAAAAGAAATTACTGAAAAATATGCAAAGAGAAATTTTCTCAAAATTGAAGGCAAAGAATACAATCTGATTGGATTATCATTGTTTAATAGAAATAATAAGAAGGAATTTGAAGAGGAATATAATAAATTAATTGATTGATTATTGATGCTTACGAAAACCGACTTTCTTACATACAAAGAATGCCCAAAACATCTCTGGGTTGAGACAAATAAACCAGAGCTAATTTCAAAGAAATTAAATCTCGCTGATGAATTTGGAATTAAGCAAGGGTATGAAGTCGAGGAATTGGCTTGTAAGCTCTTTCCTGATGGCATAAAAATTGAAGATAGGATTGATGCTGTAGCTGAGGAAAGAACAAGAAGAGAATTAGAAAGGAAAGGAGTTATTTATCAGGCTACTTTCATTTTTGAAGATTTTTTGACGAGAGCAGATATTATAAAATTTAATCCTGAAACATTATCTTATGATATTTATGAAGTAAAAAGTTCCAATGATATTAAAGAAGAGCATTACTTTGATACTTGTTTCCAGAAAATAGTTTGCGAGAAAATAGGTTTAAAAATCGGCAGAATTTATATTGTCCATACCAACAAGGAATATAAACGATTCGGAGATATCAATATCTATGAACTTTTCAAAATTGAAGATGTCTCAGATGAGATAGATAAAATAGAACAAGCAATAGAGTTAGAGATGTATGACGCTATCAAAATAATGGAATATCCGTCCTGTAACACTTTGGAATCCTGTTATAAACCAGACGAATGTATTTGCCCTGAAATCTGTCATAAAGACCTTCCAGATTATTCCATATACGACATAGCAAGGATTAGTAAAAAAAATAAAGATATCTTAAGAGATGATTTTATTCTTGATATTAAAGATATCCCCGATGATCTAAAACTCTCAGACAAACAGTCTCTGCAGGTAGAAATTGCAAAAAAAGAAGATTGTTTGATAGAGAAAGATGAGATTAGAAAGATTCTAGGCTCACTAGAATACCCTTTATACTTTTTAGATTACGAGACTTTTAATCCAGCAATCCCTTTGTATGACGGCTATATTCCATATCAACAAATGCCTTTTCAATATTCACTTCATATTGTTGATAATGAATCAGATATTAAACATTTTGAATTTCTAGCAAAAGAAAATAAAGACCCTATTCCCGAAATGATGAAAAGCATGACCGAACAAATACCTAATAAAGGAGGTACAGTTATTGTATGGAATAAACAGTTTGAACAAGGGAGAAATAAGGAGATTGGAGAAATGTATCCAGAATATAAAGATTATATGGAAAGCGTAAATAACAGAGTTTTTGATTTAATGGAGATATTTAGCAAAGATTTGTATCTTGATTATAGATTTAAAGGAAGTGCATCTATTAAAAAGGTTTTACCTGTACTAGTTCCAGAATTGAGTTATAAAGAATTAGATATACAAGAGGGGCTTACCGCCTCAATTAGTTGGTATGAAATGATATTTGGAGAGAAAACCGAAGTAGAAAGGAATCAAATCTACAATAATCTTCTCAAATACTGCGAACTGGATACTCTCGCTATGGTTAAGATACGGGAAGTTTTGGAAAAATTATAATTTTATAGGATTGCTTATGAATAATAAATTTAAAGAGGCTCTACAAGAAGTTATTAAGGATTTGAAGGAGGATACGAATTGGATTTATAAAATCGGAGTGATTTTCATATTCATTCTTTTACTTTTCCCATTCATAATTTTCATCAGAAAATTCTCTGCAAGCATTGAAATCATTGTTTTTGGAACATCATCTATTTTGATTTTTTGCTTGATGGTTATGCAAAAGATTAAAAATAAAAAATAACTAAAATATGAGAAAAGTATCTTATACAAATTTGAATGCCAGACAACAAGAGAATTATAATTTCCAAAAAATTTCTTCTATTTTAGCTGATTATGGATTTTCGACCATAAGACTTAATGATGACTGGCAAGGAGCAGACTTCATAGCAAACCATATTGATGGGAAAACTTTTCTTAAGGTTCAATTAAAAGGAAGATTTACTATTGATAAGAAATATATTGATAATGACATATGGATTTGTTTTCCAAATAAAAATGACTGGTATCTTTTCCCTCACGATAAAATATTAAGTAAGATAGAGAGTAAGTTTAATTATTTTGATTCTTTATCTTGGAAAAATGGAGGAGGTTATAGTATTAAATTTATGAGCAAAAAATTAAGAGATATTCTAATAGAATATAAACTATAAATTTATGAAAAAAGGAATAATAGGAGTCTCAGGTGAATATTTCGTAGCCGCAGAACTATCTCAAAGAGAGATTGTTGCTTGTCTCACACTAAAAAACACTCCAAATGTCGATATATTGGCAACAAACTTAGATAATGGGAAATTTGCAAATATTCAGGTCAAAACAATGTCCTTCGATAATAAAACTGGTTGGAGATTATCAATAAAAGACGAAGTAATATCTAATATTAAAAACCATTTTTACATTATGTGTAATTTAACCGATTTAGATACCAAACCTGAATATTACATCATTCCGCAGAAAGACCTTGCAAAATTTCTATATAATGACCACAGAGAATGGCTAGCAGGTAGTGAAAAAAGAAATGATACAACAATGAGATTGTTTGACCCACACAAAAGAGAAAAATCTAAGAAATTTGGAGAGAAATATTTGAGTAATTGGGATGTTTTAGATTTGTGGTAAAAATATAGAGTTTTCTGAAACAACAGTACTAACATCCCTCACTAATCCCTGCCATATACCACTCGTTTCACTCGGATATATGGCGAAGCCATAAACATATACTTAAGTGGTATATGTCCTGAACCGGAACGTAGTGACTGGTGCAGGGCTTTTTATCGTACAGGGTCGGGTATATGGCGTCATCATGATAATTTCCGTTAAGGAATTATCTCTATTTCTTAAGTCCTATGGGTCTGAGTCCTAATTTTTCGTTGCCTTTTTTCAGTTAATCTAAATAATTCTACCGTGTCCGCCGTAGTCCCGTTTGAGGGACAAAGGAGGAAAACTTTTGTAATAGTTGAAGGAAATAGTGATAATGAATAGTGTTCATCGTCTTATCTTAAGTTGTGAAGAAAATAATTGATAAAAATATTATCGTATATCAGGCCAAAAATGGAGCTATCGAGCTTCGATCTGATATTAAAAGAGAAACCTTATGGGCAACCCAAAAAGAAATTGCACAAATTTTTCGAGTTACTCCTCAAAACATTACAATTCATTTAAAACAAATATTTGAAGAAGGTGAGCTTAAAGAAAAAGCAACTTGTAAAGAATCCTTACAAGTTCAAACAGAGGGTACAAGAAAAGTCAGAAGAAAACTTAGAGAATATAATCTAGATGTATTAATTGCGGTTGGTTATAGAATTAACTCCATAGTAGGCACAAAATTTCGTCAATGGGCGACAAAAACCCTTAATGCTCATATTATCGATGGATATACAATAAATCCTTCAAGGGTAACCCAGAATTATGGACGCTTCTTAAAAGCAATTGAAGATGTAAAAAAACTTCTTCCAAAAGATTCAGTAACTCAAACGGAAGATATTCTTGAACTAATAAAAATGTTTGCGAGTACTTGGTTTTCTTTAGATTCTTATGATAAAGCTGAATTCCCAAAATCAGGATCAAGTAAGAAGAAGACAACTTTAACTGCAAACAGTCTTAAAGAAGCTATAAATAAATTAAAGAGCGAACTAATCAATAAAAAAGAAGCCACGGAACTATTTGCCCAGGAAAAACAGAACGACAATCTCGAAGGTATAGTCGGCAATGTCTTACAATCTTTTGGAGGTAAGAATGTCTATCCTACGATCGAGGAGAAAGCAGCTCATCTATTGTATTTCATTGTCAAAAATCATCCGTTTACAGATGGCAACAAAAGATCAGGTGCTTTCGCCTTTATTTGGTTTTTGAAACAACATGAACAATTAAGTCAATCAGTCACGCCCGAAGCTTTGACAGCTTTAACTCTCTTAATTGCCGAAAGTAATCCCAAGGACAAAGATCGAATGATTGGACTAGTTCTACTGTTATTAAAGAAAGATTAGTATAAAAAAACTATATTTCTCTTTTGCTACAGTTATTAGCATAAGGACAATTCTCACATTGACAATTATTTCCCTTTCTAAAAGGGCGCACAATATAGTAAAAAATAAACACCAGACAATTTGCCAGAATTGCACCTAAGATTAGTTTTTCAAATATGTTCATATTAATTAAAACCTAATAATTTACCTCCTTGGAAGACAACGAACGCTAATATCCAAGCTATGACTGTTGTATATATGATCATGAATATTGGCCATTTCCATGAATTTGTTTCCCGTTTCACAACAGCCAAGACAGCCAGGCAAGGAATGTATAATAAAACAAACACCATAAAGGCGTATGCAGATAAAGGTGTAAAGTCCTCATGCAAAGCATCGCTTAAAGAAGAAGCTCCTGAATCGCTTTCTATTTTTTCAATTCCATATAGAGTTCCAAAAGTTCCCACAACGACTTCCTTAGCTACAAATCCAAATATTAAAGCAACTGATGATTGCCAATTGCCAAATCCTAATGGCTCAAATACTGGGGAAATGGTTTCTCCCATTTGACCAGCCAAACTGTCCCGAGACCCATATTCTACTCCTACCGGAAAACTCGCTAGGGCCCAAATGATGACAGAGAAAGCTAAAATGATTGTTCCTGCTTTTTTTGTAAAAACCCAAATCTTTTCCCAAGCATGAATCATAAGTCCGGTTAAAACAGGCCATCGATAAGGAGGAAGTTCAATAACAAATGGCGACGATATATTTTTTGAAAACAACCTTTTGAAAATGAGCCCCATAAAAATAGCCACAACTAATCCCAAAAAATACAAAGAAAAAATTACCCAACCTTGATAAGCTGAAAAAAATGCTCCAACAAACAAAATGTATACCGGTAAACGTGCCCCGCATGAAATAAATGGATTTATCAAAATAGTTAATATCCTATCTTGTTTTGTTTCCAAAGTTCTTGTGGCCATAACGGCTGGGACACCACATCCAAAACCTAAAATCATCGGAATAAAAGCTTTGCCATGCAATCCAATTCGGCGCATTAATTTATCCATAACATAAGCTACTCTGGCCATATATCCCGAGTCTTCAAGAATAGCCATTATTAAAAATAAAATGCCAATAATAGGTACAAAAACTAATACTCCCCCAACACCACCAATGATCCCATCTACCACAAGAGAAATTACCCATGTCGGAAATTGCCATGATGTTAACAATACTGACAGTGTATTCCCAATAAAGCTAAACAAGTCTTCTAGCCAGCCCATCAAAGGTTCAGATAAGCCAAAGGTAACTTGAAACATTAGCCAAGCTATAATTAAAAATATTGGTATTCCTAAATATTTATTAGTAAGCAAAGTATCAATTTTTTCTGAAATATCATTATTCTTTCGAGACAAGTCTTTAGTAATTATTTCTCTACTCAAACCATTAATGAAACCATAACGAGTGTTAGCCAGAACACTATGAATATTTTTATCAAAAATCCGTTCAAGATGTGCGATACTTTTTTGTATCAAAGCATTCAATTCCAGATAATAAGGTCTGTGGGTCATTTTTTGCTCAGCTCTCAAATCACCTTCCAATAATTTTATAGCAATTGAATTTAGATCATTTTGTTTAATAGATTTTTCATTACTTTTAATAACATCTTTTATTTTCTCAAGTTCATCATTGACTTCAGTGCCATAAGTTAATTTTATTTTTGATCTCTCTTTGCTGTTAGAGTATGCAAAGACCGTTTCCATCATTTCACTCAAACCTTTTTTACTTTTTGCGTTAATAACGACCACAGGAATATGTAAAAGATTAGATAGTTTCTTTGTATCTATATACATCCCATCTTGCTTTGCTAAATCATCCATATTTAAAACCAAGACCAATGGTGCTTGGAGTTCAATAAGCTGAATGGTCATAAATAAATTCCTTTCTATATTTTGTGCATCCAAAATTTGCACTACTACGTCGGGTTTTTCTTCAAAAATAAAATCCGCTGTAATACTCTCTTCTTCAGTATATGCAGTAAGGCTATATAAACCCGGTAAATCCACAATCTTGATCTTGTTATTTTTGTATGTAAAGTTTCCCTCTCTTTTTTCCACAGTTTTCCCCGGCCAATTTCCAACATGCTGTTTTGCACCGGTCAGAGCATTAAACAGGGTGGATTTACCAGTATTCGGATTTCCAGTGAGTCCTATTATAAGTTTAGATTTTTCTACCATAGATTTTGTTAGCTTCACCCTGCCCCAAAGCAATTTTGGAGTTCAGAATTTGTATAATGATTGGACAACTATTATCGTTCTTAACAATTTCTATTTCCGTTCCTTCAAATAGACCTAAAGCACAAAGTCTTCTGGTGAATTCTCTTCCGCAAATTATGCCTAGGATTTCAATCTTATCACCTTTTTTAAATTGAGATAATACCTTTTGATTCATAAAATTTTATAAAATATTGGGTATTTTATGTCCACAGGGGCAAACATTAGGGTTGTTCAGTAAGGTTGCCATTTTTTTGATAACTTTATCTGAAAGTGCATGTTCCAGTATATGTGCTTCTTTATGAAGATCTTTTTCGTGAATATGCAACACATCTCTCATAAATAATTCACTTATTCTGTGCTTGTACGTCAATTTTTGTGCTTCAATAAATCCTTTGTCCGTAAGAGATATTTTTAAAGATGGTTCCATCGTCACAAATTCCTGTTGCTTCAGTTTTTTAATCATTTCTGAAATGGCAGGCTTTGATACTTTTAAATACTTAACAAGATCAATTGAGCGAACCATTCCATCATTTTGTTCACCTATGCAATAGATTGCTCTTAAATAATCTTCTCTGTTTTTACTGATCACTTTAGAGTAAGTTAAGTATGCTTAACTTATATCTATTCATTATTTTAGTCAAGTTGTTCCATCTGAAATAATATAATCAATAATTTTAAAAAATATTGCATATTACAGAATTATTCACTTTAATACTTGACTGCTGACCGTTATGAATATATATTCATTATGTATATATTTTAATTTTATCAACATGCCAAACAATGACAAAACAGGTCCAAAAGGACAGGGACCAATGACAGGAAGAGGAATGGGTGCCTGTGGTAATGGAAACAACACGGGAGGATTTGGAAGAGGGAGAGGTTGTGGAATGGGTCTTCGCAGGAATAGTTCTCTATCTCTTGACGACCAAGAAAAACTATTGGAAGAAAGGCTTGAAGAAGTCCGAAAATTGAAAAAAAATTCTTAAAATATGCCGAGACCAAGACTCTGTAGGAGAATGATGCTAGACCCAAAAATCACTTTTTATAAACCTCAAGGCATTAAATTGAATTCTTTAAAAATTATTGAATTAACTCATGAAGAGTGGGAAGCTCTGAGGTTAAAACACTCTAAAGGCCTAGATCAAATAGTTTCAGCAAATGAAATGGGAACTTCTCAAAGCACTTTACAGAGAATTTTATCTTCGGCTCACAAAAAAATTGGACAGGCTATTATTGAAGGATTTGCAATACGAATAATAAAAAGAGAATAATGTCATACGATTTAATATATAATTTTATAAATGATGAGAAAAATAATCGTTTTAGTTTTAATTCTATTTTCATTAACTGCCTGTAGTACAAGTTCGACCTCAAGTAACCCCGAAACCGATATGACAAAAAATCAATCCCAATTATTGTTCTTTTGGCTACCAACAGGGGCTCCTTGTCAGGAACAGGACAGAATACTTCAATCGTTTTTAGAGGAATACCCGAATTTATCTTTAGAATACGTTGATGCTACTAATGAAAACGATAGAGAAAAGTTCTATCAATATGGAGTAAGATCACTCCCTACTTTAGTGCTCTTAAATAAGACCGGAGAAATACAAAAACAATTCTCTCCCGGAATTCATTCCAAAGAAGAAATAGTCACAGAATTATCAAAAATATAATGAATCTATGTCGCTTGATCTCACAAGTATCTTAGCAAGTTTAGCTGCCGGTTTCTTAAGCGTCCTTTCACCATGTATCTTGCCTGTGCTCCCTATCGTACTTCTGGGGTCAGAGAAAGATAACAAGTTGCGACCTTATTTAATCGTTTTTGGATTAAGCATTACTTTCGTAATCCTAGGAATTATTTCTGTGGCTTTCTCCTCTCTCTTGGCTGGCAAAATTCAAATACTGGAAAAGATAAGTGCCGTCATTATTCTTTTCTTCGGTATTTCTTTAGTGATTAATTTTAATTTATTTAAAAAAATCACATTTTTTTCAAACATAAAAACCAATTATGTAGGAAATTTTGCACCTCTCTTACTGGGCATGAGTCTCGGTTTAGTTTGGATTCCTTGTACTGGTCCAATTTTATCAAGCATCCTAGTATTGGCCGCTAGCAAAGCAGATTTTAGCCTTGGGATAATTCTACTCAGCATCTATTCTATCGGTTTTTCTATACCTTTGCTTTTTATAGGCCATTTCTCACAGTTTTTTAGATCTAAAATGTCAGGGATTTTAAAACACCCCAATCTGATTAGATATGTTAGCGGTTCTATTCTAATTGCGCTTTCAATATACATTTTTATATTTGGTATGGTCCTCCTGTAATTTAGTCTTACATCTATTCAATCTCAATCAATTAAAACCCCCTCTCCAAAAAAAGAAGAGGGGGTTTTGTTAAGTTAATTATGACTACATTAGAAAACAGAGAAAGCCACATGCAATCCTGAGAAAACAATGGCAACCATTGCCATTAATTTAATCAGGATATTCAATGACGGTCCGGAAGTATCCTTGAATGGATCACCTACAGTATCTCCTATGACTGTAGCTTTATGGACATCTGAACCTTTTCCACCGAGGTGTCCTTCTTCAACATATTTCTTGGCATTATCCCAAGAACCACCGGAATTGGATAGGAAATTAGCCTGGGCAAAAGCTGTCCCCAAACCGCCTACTAACAAACCAAATACCGCTGGAATTCCAAATATCGAACCTGTAAGAATTGGCACCAAAACTGCGATGATTGCAGGAAGAAACATCTCTTTTTGTGCGCTCTTTGTAGAGATCATAACGCATCTCTGATAATCAGGCTTTCCTTCACCGGTCATAATACCTGGGATATCTCGAAACTGTCTCCTAACTTCTTCAACCATTTCTTGTGCAGATCTACCAACAGCTTGCATTGTTAGGCCGGAAAATACATAGGTCATCATTGCACCTATCATGAAACCTACTAATACAAAAGGGTTCATAACTTGAACATCATAGTAAATCATGAAATCCTTGATTGTTGCATTTTCTATTGGAACATTAATTCCACTGACAGAAAGAAACTCATGACCCAATCTGATTTGAGCTATTTTCAACTCTTCGACATAACTTGCTAATAAAGCTAAAGCTGTCAAAGCTGCTGAACCAATAGCGAACCCTTTACCAACTGCTGCAGTAGTATTACCGAGTGCATCTAGAGCATCAGTTCTTTTTCTAACTTCTGGCGGTAATTCTGCCATTTCTGCGTTTCCTCCAGCATTGTCTGCTATCGGACCATATGCATCAGTGGCCAAACTAATACCTAAATTACTAAGCATACCAACTGCAGCAAGACCTATGCCATACAATCCTTCCATAACATTAGACGACTCAAAACCTGTCGCAAATGAATAAGAGAGAACAATAGCAAAGACAACTGCTAAAATCGGAACAGCCGTTGACATCATACCTGTACCTAAACCGGAGATTATAACGGTCGCAGCACCAGTTTGAGCCGACTCTGCAATTCTTTGAGTTGGTCTATAAGCGTGACTGGTATAATATTCAGTCCCTTTGCCTATAACTATACCTGCGACTAGACCTACTAGAATCGCCAACCACTTCCCCATTACATAAGGAATATCCAAATAATACAGAATCGGTAATGATAAAATAGCAACTAAAAAATAACTACTATTTATGCCTTTTGAAAGCGAACCCATCAAATCTTTCTGTGTTGCGCCTTCCTTAGTTTTTACCAAGAAAACACTAATTACAGAAACGATAGTTCCAACTGCGGCAATCATCATCGGAGCTAGGACGCTCTTTAATTGGATCGTTGGATTTAGAATATAAGCTGACGATCCTAAAGCTGCAGTAGCCAATATAGCTCCCACAAAGCTTTCGTACAAATCAGCTCCCATACCATTAACATCGCCAACATTATCGCCAACATTATCAGCTATAGTTGCTGGATTACGAGGATCATCCTCGGGAATTCCTGCTTCTACCTTACCAACAAGATCAGCTCCGACATCAGCTGCTTTTGTAAATATACCGCCACCTACTCTAGCAAAAAGGGCTTGCAATGAAGCTCCCATACCAAAAGTAAGCATGGTGGTCGTAATAAAAATCAAACTTCCTGATTCAGGATAAAAGATCTTTAAAACAATAAACCACAATGAAATATCTAATAATGATAACCCTACCACTATTAAACCCATCACGGCTCCTGCTCGTAGAGCCAATTTTAACCCTCCATTCAGTCCTGTCCTACAAGCATTTGCTACTCTTGCCGAAGCTAAAGTCGCAATCCTCATCCCAAAATAACCAGCTAAACCGGAGAAAAAACCACCGGTCAAGAAAGCAAATGGAACCCAGGAGTTTAAGTACCCGTAATGGGCCATAACTCCGAAAAGTAGCGCAATAACCACAAAAACAATCACAACTACTTTATACTGTTGTCTTAGATAAGCTATAGCGCCCTCTCGGACGTATCTTGCAATTTCTTTCATTCTGTCAGTTCCCTCAGATGCTCTTATGACATAGCTGGCAAAATACCAAGCCATACCTAGCGAGAAAAGAGAAGTTCCAAGAACAAAATAAATTTCCATAGGAATCACCGTAAACATAAACACCTCACCTTTTTTTTAATTATGAAAAAATCACTCTGACTTGGCATGTCTCCACCAAGAATAAAATTCAACTTCCAACTGTATGATTGACGGAAATGGATAATAAATATACCCATCGCCAGATCCCACAATAAATCCATTATTAATGGTTCTCCAATGAATATCTCCAACTTTCCCGTCGATACCCTTGGTCTTTACATCTGCTGGAGAATTCTTAAGATCCTGCAAACAAGCGCGAAGATTGTCTGGTGCCGAATATGGCAAACTTTTAATATCCGCATTGAGAGGATCTTTACCCAAACCATTCAATACAAGTTCAGTTAAAATCATTTTAGGAAAACCAAATCTCTTAATCTTTTTATTGGTAAAAGATTCTAGATGACTAATAAATCTCAACCGAGAAGCTATGAGTGAAACATCTGGAGCCAATTGCTGATAAAGATATAACTCATTGTCTTCCTGTTTGTCTAGAAACTGACCTTCTTTTAACTCCAATACTTGTCCGTTTTTTGTAGCCAAATACATGGATAAAAAAGAAAAAATATTAAGATTACTCAGCACATTAAATGTTGCAATGTACTCAGATTTTTTTCCAGGTTCTTTTTCAAAAACCTCTTCAATCCCAACGAAATTAAACTTTCCATCGTTTTTAACGACTTCAAAATCTAATTCAAAAAAGATTTTTTGCTGACCAGTCGCATGCCGGTCCTTGTTCCCAGTCATGTAATGACCAAAATCATCAGGCTTTAAAGCCGATGCTATCAGTGCATTAGGAAACAGTACGAAATACAAATAAATTTGTCCCATGGGGACCTCCTTTTAGTTAGTGAAAATGAATAAATTAAGTTGCTGTGTAGCACAAAAAGAACCTTACCACTTCAAAGATTCTCTATATTCTACACAACAATTAATAGTCCATTTCCGTTTTTTTGTAGCCATAATTGTTAAAGTTCACTCTCAAAATATTTCAATTTTATCTCGAGAAGATGTTACTGTAACAAATTTATACAAAAGGTCAATGGTGAGAGACAATACAAACTATCCAAATGCAACATCCAAGACCATCATTACTGTAAATCCAAGAATGATTCCAGCTGTTGACAGGTCGATATTCCCCTTATGCTGAGATTCCGGTATTACTTGTTCAACGACCACAAAAATCATTGCTCCGGCAGCGAATGCTAGAGCGTATGGCAGGATTGCCGTAACATAAATAACAGCAAAAGCTCCGAGAACCGCTGATATCGGTTCGACTATTGCCGACAACTGTCCATACCAAAAACTTTTAAATAAAGACATACCTTCTCGTCGTAATGGTGCGGAAATAGCGAAGCCTTCCGGAAAATTTTGAATACCTATTCCAATTGCTAAGGCTATTGCGGAAGTCAAACTGGCTGACTCAAATCCAGCTCCCACAGCTCCAAAAGCTACTCCAATAGCCAAACCCTCTGGGATATTATGTAAAGTAATGGCAATAACAAGCAATGTACTTCTTTGCCATGAAGTTTTGATTCCTTCCGCTTCACTTGTATCAAAACCTAGATGTAGATGAGGGATAATCTTATCTATTATACGTAAACAAATAGCACCGGACAAAAAACCTACCGCTGCCGGGAACCATGTAGCAATGAAGCTCATTGTCGACATTTCTATTGCCGGTGCAAGAAGCGACCAGAAGCTTGCTGCAATCATCACACCGCCGGCAAAACCCAGCATCACATCAAAAACCTTTTGATTTACTTTCTTAGTAGTAAACACACATGCTGCCCCAAGTGCCGTTATAAACCAGGTGAAAATCCCTGCAATCAATGCTTGAACAACGGGGTTAAAACCACTTAAGAATGCAATCATGGGAAGAATTATATCTCATTTAATTCATGAGCAGTGAGATTATAATATAAATAGTGGAATAAGGTAACTATATTCCTCTTGCAGTTCTTCTTGGCAATAGTTCAACAGTTTTATCTACTCTGACTTGCTCTGGTTTTAGACTCAGTACCGATTGCTCCATCCGGAGCAGGAGGATTTACTAGAATAGAAACACCATCGTCAAGAATAACATTAAGTATTTTTGGAGGATCTAACACTAGAGATTCTCCTGAAAATAATTTAAGATTTTCTCCGCCAAAAATATTAATTTCTTCATTACTACCTCCAGCTACTGGCTTTTCAATGACACTAAAATCGTCGTCATCAGAGATTTGTTGTTTAACAAATTTTTCCATGGGAATCTGCAAAGTATATTCATCAACCCATTTAGTAGAACCTGTTCTGTTAATCTTTGAACCATTGCTAAAGGTGAACATTTCCGAATCTACTAATTCATTCCCATCAAATTTGATTTTAGTATTCATCGGTTGTTTAAAGCTTAAATATATAACTTTTTTATTTGAAAAATATGTTGCACTAGAGACTGCTTCATAAGATATAGGTAAAGTTCCAGGTTTAACAAAATTAGTAGCCAGATCTTTTAATCTATTGTTATTCTGTAAAATAATTTCTGCTCCAGCCACAAAATTCTCCACAGGAATCAATAAGTATTCATAGTTATTATTAATCTTTGTAAGACCAGAAACATTGGTATAATAAACATCTTCATTATATGATTCTGTAAGATTTGTAGGGTCTACCCATTTGGAACGAGAACCTGTTTTTACCTTCATTCCTGGCTTAGAAAAACTAATCATCTCAGACAATTCTGTAGCTGATAAATCCTTCAAGTTGTCCATTAATTCACTAAATCCTAAAAGCACCGCTTTCTTATCATCAATATATTTTGCCGATATCAATTCTGGTTGAACATTATCAATAGAACTGTTTCTAACAATATATTCAAACTCCCCCGATATATTACCTTCAGAACAAGGTGGAGTCTGATTTAGCAGAGTACATGTAGGCATCTGAGTCTTTTTCCAAATATGAATAGTCTGATTCTTATAATTACCTATAGGGTTCCTCAATACTATCCCAGTATCATCAGAATATTTATATTGTAAATTATTTAGAGTAGACACAGGGACTGCGTTCTGGAATATCTGCACCATAAAAGGACCTTCTACAGTAGTGCCATCGCTTTTCTTAACTGAACTAATTCGAATTTTCTGAGCAGTAGTATACATATTTTGTGGATCACCTACGTTTATTCCCGGATCAAAAGGCAAAGGTTTATCAAATACGATCGTTAATGGTTCAATCATTTCTGTTACTCCGTTTGTTCTAGCACCACCCTTTGAATTCACAATCACCTTGTTTACAGCCTGATTTTTGGCAGAAAGACTAAAAAATCTATCTAAGAAACTCCCCTGAAGATTTTCTGACCTAATTAAACTATGTTGAGTAACAATGAAACTGAATCCAACCAGAATTAAAAAGGTTAGAATTCCCGAGAGAACACCAATGATGACTGCATTTTTCTTTTCCATAGTACTTTGTTTTTAATTTTTATATTTATATATGAAATGATTAATTCCAATTATTCTATCACAAAATGGACAAATACTCAAAATGTACGATGTTTCAAAGCTGAGTCAACATATTCATTCTTTTACATCTATTTATTTCTCCCAATTTTAATGATATATTTTGTTACCACACCAAATAATTATGAGAGAAAAAGAGTCCCCATCTGCCATTTTACCGGAAGAAAAAATTGATAAGCTATTTAGCGCTTATCTAAATTTGCCTTATCCTGTTAATTATGATTTTTATGAAAAAAATGGATACAAAGAAGCTCAAATAATAGCGCAAAAAACTTTAATTAATACTATTTCCGAATTAACGATAGCAAAATTAGAAACTAATTTATCAAACTTGCCTGAGGTCGTGGAATGGCTCTCCAATACCTTGGTCAGCAACCCAAATATCGAGAAAAGTAGTGAGAAAGACCGCTACAATATAATATCTCCACTACTGGAAGAAATTTTAACTGAAATGCAAATCATAATCGACAATGAAAGCATAATTTCTAAGGAAGATCTCAAGATTGAAGAAATAATTTCATCTGTTCGTGTATCAATGTGGGAACGTATAGGTTGTCATAAGTATTAGTTTAGTGAAGTTTTTGTCTTACAGACATGATTAATAAGTAGTGGCATCATAATTCCCTGCACTGATTTTTTATCTGCCTGATTGTTATAATTGAGACCCCTGTCATTTATCGAATTCAGAAGTCATCATCCTGTAAATCATTCCAGCCATCTCCCCACGATAAATTGCCTCATATCCATAAAAATATTCATTATCCAAAATGATCTTTTGGTTAAACGCCTTTTGGATGTATGGATAAAAAACATTATCTATATCTATATCTTTGTACGGGATTTGGATTGATATTTCGTCTATTTTGCCCACAGCAACAATCATTTTTACCGCTTCGTACCTAGATATATTATTATCCGGCAAAAAATCCCCATTACTATTTCCACGAACAATTCCCATATCTTTTGCTATTGATGCATAAGGAATTACCCAATGATTATCCATAATATCTAAGAAAGGTTTATCTGTAACCTCCGGGACCTCAATTTTCAAAGCGTTAAATAATATTTTTAAAAATTCCGCTCTGGTTATTTTTCTCTCAGGATGAAACAAACCATCATCTTTGAAACCACTAGCGATTTGGTTTTCCAAGAGATAATCCATCGCTTCTTTTTGAAATGACTTATCTCTCTCCACAATTAACACTGGATCATTGTCGAGATTAAACTCTAAAAAATCGTTGTAGACAATCGGAATTATTGGTTTACCGAGATAATCAAATAAACGAACCTCCAAATTATTAGGGAAGAACTTATATGAAATTGACTTTTCATTGTTTGTTTTCCCTGGCTTAGGATAAACAAATTTATCTTTCAGCCATAGAATATGCAACTTTTCTCCTTCATTATTGAAAACCAGATGAGTAACGAAAGGATTATCATCTTTTAAGACTTCCTCAAAACTCGTGCCTTGAATATTCTTTAAGAGAAACTCAACACTTTCTTGCGCTGGCTTGGGATTATATTTATCTGAATATATTCCATATTTGAGAGAATTATCCTGCGAATCCAATAATTCAAATAAAAACACTTTTTCAATTCGTGGCAGTTTGAAAAGCAGACTATACAATTTGACTAAGTTCGAGGCTTGATTTGAATCCGATGAAACTTCACTAGGATTATCACCGGAAGTCGCATAGCCAATCTCTGTCACCCAGATTTTTATTTCCGGATCATTCTGCTCGAAAAATTCATCAAATATCGTATACCAATAATCCGGATTACTCCAACCTTCATCTGGAGATTCATTCTGAGTGTAATGATGATAATTAAAGACATCATAAAGTCCCTTAGCTCCTTTTTCATAAATGTCATACAAAAAAGTATAACCAGGCTTAGGATTTGGAGGCCCGGAATTCCCGCCCATAACAATCAAGACATTTTTGGCATACTCATCTCTAATTTTCTTTGTAGATTTGAGCAAAGATACATAAGCATCCGGATTTGGTTTCGGTGGCCAGTGCACTTCCCTATCCGGTTCATTATAAATCTCTATACCAATAATTTTGTCTCCATATTCTAATAGAACTTTCTTGAGAAAATCTTCATACAAACTCAAATCCTTGACCTCCGGACAAACTTCTCCGCAGATACTTATTGGCGGTCTTTCGATTAATAATAATGTCTTAATTCCAACATTTTCATTTGCAAAAATAGTCTGATGAATTTCTTCTTTTGTATATTCATCCAATTCACCCAGAGGTTGCTTCTGCAAATTCATCCAAATAACATTGAGTCTCTCAATACCAAAACCCATCTCTTTTGCCAAAACTTGATTCCCGGAAATATGGTTTATACCTAAATCTTCTTTTTCAATTTGTGCTTGAACTAAAACAACGGAAGAGAAAAAGAAAGAGACTGAAAGAATTAAACCAAAAAAGTGTTTCATTATGATTTAGGCTTATATTAGGTCTTGCAAGATTAACACAAGAACTAAAATAGTTCAAAAGGACACAGTTTTGGATTTATACATCCTAACCATCAAATACCATCCAAAAACAATCGAAGCCCACATCAGAATCATAGCTACAACTCTAATTTGACCTGCGATTATTTTGTCAGCAGTTATTAGATGAAGCTCATTTAGAAGATACACCCAATCATGTTTTGATTCGCTTCCACCAATTCGGACCAACGGCAAAATCTGTGACCTGGCATCTCCAAGATATGTGGCTATATTAAACAAATTGGTCGAAATCCAGAAGCCCGATATCGAAATTGCATACAAATCTTCTTGCTTATAAAACATATAGACGGATAAAAATGGTACAAATAGTTGCAAAATTGTTCCACCGGCAACGTATAAAAATTGTCCCGCCCAAAAGAACAGAAAATGTCCCATTTCATGAATACCTAAATTCAGTCCAAAAAAAATCGATTCATAATTTGTGACAGTTGTATATTTGTATCCCAAATATAAGAGGAACAGACTGATTGGAAGCCTGAGCCACCAGATTTTGCCTTCACAGTTTTCATTAATTTTCGTAATTAGTGACATTAAGAAATATTAAAATAATCCTAAAAAAGAAGACATAAAGAATAGAAATAAAGTACAGTATTGATGTAAGAAATATTATGAACAATATTATCCAATTTGAACACAATAAAATCCGTAAAATATGGCATCAGGAGCAATGGTATTTCTCAATTATTGATATTGTAGCTATTCTAACTGAAAGCGATCGCCCTAGAAAATATTGGAACGATTTAAAAATGAAGCTTTGTAAGGAAGGCAGTGAAGTGTCCGAAAAAATCGGACAGTTGAAGCTAACTTCTCTAGATGGGAAAATGAGAGAAACAGACATTGCAAACATAGAAACTTTACTCAGAATTATCCAATCAATCCCATCGCCGAAAGCTGAACCACTTAAATTGTGGCTTGCTAGAGTAGGGACTGAACGCGTAGCGGAAATTCAAGATCCATCACAGGGAATTGATAG
>Ga0209016_1000802_pt1 | contig 32372 bp, 27 predicted proteins | sample EPASupsiteSAE305_FD_187265 | JGI IMG/M metagenome (GOLD analysis project Ga0209016, IMG submission 187265) | Bioremediated contaminated groundwater microbial communities from EPA Superfund site, New Mexico - SAE3-05 (SPAdes) (version 2) | ecosystem: Environmental > Aquatic > Deep subsurface >...
GAGCCGTCCTCGTTCATCTTGATGGTCGCGGCGCCCATGTCTATCTCGGGTATGCCGGAGCCCTGCATGGAACAGCCCACGCCAATGCCGCGGCGCTTGGTCGCGGTCTGGTTTTTATACTTCGCGCGCTTTTCGGCCCACTTGAAAACCTTCGCGCCCTCGTCTATGCAGCGTTCCAGGCCGCAGGAGGTGATGAACTGCTCCACGCCCTCACGCCCCTCGCCCATCGCCTTGAAGACAGGGGAGCCTTCGCCTTCCTTGATGTAGTTTTTCTTGCGAAGCTCGAGCGGGTCCATGCCGATGGCGTCGGCCATCATGTCCATCTGGGACTCGAATGCGAAGAAGCCCTGCGTAGCGCCGAAGCCGCGGTAAGCGCCGCAGACCGGCTGGTTGGTGTAAGCCGTCCGGCCGGTGAACTTGTTGTTCTTGGCCTGGTACATCGGTATCGTGTGCGAGCCGGAGCACATCATGACCGTCAGGCCGTGCGCGCCGTAAGCGCCGTTTGTCAGCAGCACGTTGAAGTCAATATCCGTTATGGTGCCGTCGCGCTTCACGCCGGTCTTGAGCCATATCGCGGCCGGATGGCGCGTGCGGGAGGAAACGAACACTTCCTTGCGGTTATACTCTATCTTGACCGGGCGTCTGGCAGCGAGGGCGAGCGCGCCGGCGAGACAGTCGTTCAGCACTTCCTGTTTGGAGCCGAAGCCTCCGCCTATGCGCGGCTTTATGACGCGCACGTTCTTGACCGGCAGGCCCAGCACGCGGGAAACGGTGCGCCGCACATGGAAAGGAACCTGAGTGGAGGTGCGCAGCACCAGCCGCCCGTCCGCGTCGAAATAGGCTATGGTCGTATGGGGTTCCAGCGCGCAGTGCTGGGCCCACTGTGTCTTGTATTTCTGCTCGATGACGACATCCGCCTCGGAGTACCACTCGCTCTGCTTGACCTCCAGGTCGAACTTCGCGCAGATGTTGTGCTTGGCGTCCGGGATGTTCTTGGAATCGGTTTCGTCGTGGATGACGGGTGCGCCCGGCTTCACGGCCTCCTCGGCGTCGAACACGGCCGGCAGGACCTCGTATTCCACCTTTATCTTGTTGACGGCTTCCTGCGCGGCTTCTGGGGTCTCGGCCGCGACGGCGGCAACCCTGTCGCCCACATAGCGCATCTTGTCATCGAGAACAAGGGTATCGTAGGGGGAAGGCTCGGGATAACCCTGTCCGGCGGTGGTATGACGGACCCGCGGGACATTTTTGTGCGTAAGCACGGCATGGACGCCGGGCACTTTTTCCGCCGCGGACGTGTCTATGCTCTTTATGCGGGCATGGGCATGCGGGCTCCACAGTATTTTGCCGAAAAGCAGGCCCTTTATTTCAATGTCGTCGGTAAACTCCGCGGTGCCGCAGGCCATGCCGAGGGCGTCTATCTTGTCCACGCGCTGGTTAACTACCTTGAAATCCTTGGTTTCTTCTGTCATGGTCATCCCCTCGTTATTTGGACTTGGCGTTTTTAAGGATCCGGGCGGCGTCCCTGACCGCCTCGACCTGCTTCACGTAACCGGTGCAGCGGCACAGGTTGCCGTCCAGACCGTAGCGTATCTCCTCTTCCGTGGGGGAAGGGTTGGCGTCGAGCAGGGCCTTGGTGGCGAGAATCATGCCGGGTATGCAGTAACCGCACTGCACGGCCCCCGCCTTGACGAAAGCTTCCTGTATCGGATGCGGGTGGCGCGGCGTGCCGAGTCCTTCGATGGTGGTTATCTTCCGTCCGTGGGCCTGAACCGCCAGCATGAGGCAGGAAAGCATGGGCTGGCCGTCCACCAGTATGGTGCAGCTGCCGCAGTCGCCGGTCTCGCAGCCTTTCTTGGCGCCCTTGAGGCCGTGGCGGCGCAGGGCGTCAAGAAGAAACTCGCCCTCCCCCACCTGCAGGGTGAGCGGGCGGCCGTTTACCTCCGCCGTAATGGAGAAAAAACCGTTCGCGCTTTCTATGGCGTTCGGGCTGGCTTTTTTTGCTGTCATATGGCGGCACCTCCGCAGGCCTCAAGTATGGCCCGGCGTATCAGCACGGGCAGGACCTCGCGCTTGTACTCGGGCGAAGATTGTATGGAGGTGAATCCGGTCAGGCCCTCCATGGCGGCCTCGCCGGCCCTTGCGGCCAGCTCCGGCGTTATTTTGTTTCCCACAAGAATCTGCTCCGCGGCCGGAAAGCGTTTTGCCCTCGGCAGAGCGCTGCCCGCGGAAATCGCGGCGCGCTTGCAGATGCCGCCTTTCACTTCAAGCGCCACGCAGACTATCGCGCTGCATTCCCACATGGAGCCGGCCTTGGCCAGCTTGACGAAAGCGGTGTTCATGCCCCTGGCGTAAGAGGGTATCTTTATTTCGGTCAGCAGGGCCGTCTTGCCCAGCTTGCGGGCCATGTCTCCTTCAAGTATATCCGAGACAGGATGGTCCTTCTTCTTGCCGCCGTCCACGATGGTGGCGGTGGCGTCAAGGGCGATAAGGACAGGGGGCAGATGGTTATAGGGATAATGACGGACGATGTTCCCTCCCACGGTGCCCATTACGCGCACCATCTTGGTGGAAACGGCCTTCGCCGCCTTGTGCAGAATGCCGCCCGCCCATTTTTTTGCCGGCTGGGAGGCGAGCAGGTCCTCGAAAGTGGTGCAGGCGCCTATGGCAAGGGCCCGCGTTCCCTCTTTCATGTAGCGGAGCGGAAGATTGCGCAGGTCCACCACGCACTCCGTTTCCGGGGGGATGCTCCTTATAAGATTCGTGCCGCCGGCCAGAATCACGGCGCCGTCCTTCATTTTCGACAGCGTCTTTGCCGCTTCGCTTACCGTGGACGGGAAGGCGTATTTGTGTATCTTTGCCATGTTTACCTCTCTGAGAAATAAGGATGCCCGAGATACGGCATCCGCTCCGGTTTCTTTTCTGTCCTCTTTATTTCAACTTCCTGAACCAAAACCGATGGCGCTATTATGGATATGCCGCCGTTGCGGGTGAAGTAATTGAACACCCGGGCCGTCCTAGAAGCGGCGGCTATATCGCGCAGCGCGCGCGTGCCCAGCCCCGAAAACTCCAGCCCGCGCAGGGGCTCCTCGCGGCCGGTCCTGGCGTCAACCCTGAACGCGGTGAACGGGCCGTAGAAGTTTCCGATGTCGCGGATTATTATACAGTAATCCTGCTCCTGTTCGCGACACATATCAAGAAACATGGAGCGCAGTTTTGAATCCGAAACAGTCTTTTCCGCCTGCACGAACAGGTTGGATGGTGCGCCTACGATGTCATCCCCCTCCCCCCGGCCGTGGCCGTTGGAATAATAACGCTCCTTCGCGGGAGTGCGGCTCATCAGGAAATCCACAAGCTTTCCCTTGCGCACCACCTGCACCTTCTGCGCCGGAACGCCCTCGCTGTCAACTTCGTAATGCCCGAACAGCGTCACGCCCTCGTAAGTTTTGGCGAGAGGATCGTCCACCACGCTGATGAAAGGAGCCGCCACCCTCATACCCAGACGGTTGAAAAATTCGCCCGCGCCGCCGTTTCCATATTCCCGCTCCGACCATATCTGCCGCATGTTGGTAAGATTGCGGGCCAGCAGATGCTCGAAAAACCGCCCGGCGGCATCGCCCTCGAATATCACCGGTCCAAGATAGGCCGTGGGAGAAGAGGCATGCACCAGCGAAGTCATCTCGGCCCCCAGTTCCTCCGCCTGGGCGGAGAGGAATTCCGCGGAGGGCAGGTCTGCTTTGGACGCATAAATGAACCTGCGGGTCTTGTCCAGACGGAATCCGTCCTCGGCCTGTGCAGTGGCCCCTATTGTGAAAAGAGCCTCGAAGCCCGGGCCCATGGACAGGCTTCCCTCGCTGTTGCGGTACCTGGAAACCACCGACTGAAGCTCCATGTTGACAAGCCCTTTCTGCACCGCGGGGTATTTTTTGAAAACGGCGGAGACGCGCTTCACCACCTCCGGCCAGTCACCAAGGACAACATCCTCGCGTTTTTCCCCGCTTATCCGGACAACCGGCTTTACCGGAGAGAAATCGTCCTCGTGGTCGGCGATGTTCTTCTTCTGCATGTAGGCCCGCTTCTGGGCCAGCTTTTCAAGGGCCGCCTTATAGGCGTCGTCGCTTAGCGCCCAGAAGTTGAAACGCGGATTGTAATAATCCCCGTCTACGGACAGCGAAGCCGTCCCGTCATGCTCGGTACTCCCCAGAAAGTTGGTGTTGTCAAACTTGGGACTGCCGACCCGCACCTGGGAAAAGCCGACATGATAATGACGCTCGTCCGCATCCAGCAGCGCTCCGAATATGGCGGACGCGGACACGGACTTCACATCCCTTGCGGAAAAGGCCATGAAATACGGCGGCTTGTAATTCCGCATGGAAAGGGAAGCCGTGCTGCGGGCAAGCTCGTCCCCCATGGCACGGAGAACCGGGTCCTGAACATCCTGGGCCGCTGCGGGAACGATTAAGGCGATTAGCAGAGATGCGGCAATAACGTTTTTCATGGTTATCTGCCCCCCTTGTCATCAACGGGCGGAGGAGGAAGGAGGGGTGGCTTCTGGTTCAGCTTCTCGGCCTTTTCGGTCTCCACTTCGGACAGGAGCAGGCTCGGCGAAACGGCCGAGACCGGCACCCAGCCGGATTCCGCTCCGCACGTGCCGTCGAACACCTCGGGGTCTGACGCTCCGGCCACGACTTTGGAAAACGCGGTCAGCGGCGTGCCGACCATGTTGACGCCCCGGACGACCTCGTCCGGCCTGCCGTCGGGATAGACGCGGTAAACAAGCAGGGGCACCACCGAGAAAGACTGGGGAAGCGAGCGCCCGGTCAGCGTGAACCCTTCGGAGATGTCATCGAAAATATAGCCGTAAGGCTTGCCGGATTTCCTTATGCGGTCCACAAGCATGGCCCGAAGCTTCTCATACGGCACGGGATTTTTCACCGTCACTATCAGATTGCCCATACGGGAAACGGGGGAATGGCCAGGCTGCCTGCGTCCGTGACCGTTGGAATGGCTGAAATTCCTTATGGGCACCCGGCCCATCAGGAAACCTTTCAGAACGCCGTTTTCAATTATGGAAGCCTTTTTGCCCGGCATACCCTCGTTGTCGAATTTGTAATAACCGCGCAGGGCAACTCCATTGAAGCGGTCCATTGCAGGGTCGTCGAAAACGCTCAGAACCGGGGAAACAACCTTTTCATTCGCTTTCTTCGCAAAAGTCTGCCCCTCGCTTTCCTTTTTCTGCCGGTGGCCTTCCACCCGGTGTCCGAGAACCTCATGGAAAAAGACGGCGCTGGCGGTATTGCGCAATATCGCGGGGCCGGAAAAAGGCTCGGCTACAGGAGCATTCCTTAACGCCTCCAGTTCCTTTATGGAGCGCTCGATGTCGGCCCTGACGGTCTCGTCGGAGGGCATGTCCGCGGGGCCGAAGCCGTCATAGCTCTTGAACCGCTGCAGGTCCATCCCGTCCGGAGTCCTTGTCGTGATGCTGTAGTAAAGCCGGAGGGAGGTTCCGCCATGCCGCAGGTCGGCCCCGTCGCTGCTTACGAAATAGCGGTTTGTGGTATCCGCGCTGAAATTCACCACTGAAGTATAGATAAAAGGCTTTCCCTTGAACATCCCGGAATACGCGGTTACCCGCGCGCGCCACGAAGCGGTGTCTATGATCGGTGGTTCCACGACCTCATAATACTTCTCAACCGGTTCCCCAGAGGAGAAATCGTCACTCTTGTCATCCTCCTCGGCCGTGACCGCCCTGTTGGTCTTCACCTTCGTATACCGCTCGAGGGCGTCCTTGAAAGTCTTGTCGGTCCAGCGCCAGATAGAAGCCCGAATGGCGTTTTCATCGTCCTCTATGGGAAGCGTAATGGCGTTTCCGTCATGCTCCTGCTCGTCCCATGCCGCCATCCCCTTCATCTCATGCGTATTGTCAAAATCGTACGAGCCGATGCGCCCGTCCACGTCCAGGTTCCTCACATGCCATATGTTTTCGGAATCCTCGGCCCCCATTTCCGCGGTGAAAGAATACCCGCGGGAGTCGGTAATCTCGTAGGCCAGGTGGTAGAGCGGCACTTTCTCCGCCTTGGCCAGGACAGACATTGAGCGCGAGAGTTCCTTCCTCATCGCGTTCAAAACGGGATCGGTCTGGGAGGTAAACCCCTGCGCGGAAGCCATACCGCACAGGAACAGGGAAAGGACCGACAGCAGTGTTTTGAATGACATGATACCCTCTGAAACGTTAACGGCAAAACCGGCGGAGGAATGTCTTGAACGCGCCTGAAATCCACGCGCCGCCGGTTTATGTCCTTTATGCTCAGGCGTCGCGCATGTGCGCGCCGCTTTTTCCGTAACTGACCTTGAGAATTTCGGCAAGAACCGATATGGCAATCTCGCCCGGTGTTTTCCCGCCCACGCAGAGCCCTATGGGGGCGAACACCCGTTTGTCGCTCTCCGGGTGCAGGCCGAGGCCGTTCATCCTGCGGAAAACTTCGGGGACCTTGCTCTTTGAACCTATCATCCCGATATACGCCGCGTTGGTCTTTAGGGCCGCCGCCAGACATTCCTTGTCCAGCGAATGCCCGCGCGTCACAATCACGACATAGGTGCGGGAGTCCACTCTCTCCGGCGTAAGGGCCTTGTCCGGCTGTTCCACGAAAACTTCCGCCGCGCCTGGAAACCTGGCCTTGCTGGCGAATTCGTCCCGGTCGTCCGCTACGACATGGTACATGGATGCAAGGGAAGCAACTTCCGCTATCTTCTGGGCCACATGCCCGCCGCCGCAGATGAAAATCTTTATTTTCGGGGAAAAGGCCTCGATGAAAACTTCGTTGACCCCGGCGCATAGCATGTCCTGCTCTTTCGTCAGGCTGAAAACCGCCTTCTCGTTTTTCCCGGTCTTGATGGCCTCGCGCGCCTTCTCTATACACAGGGCCTCCATCTTGCCGCCGCCGACGGTGCCTTCTATCTTTCCATCGGAGTAGACCAGCATCTGCGCCCCGGATTCGCGCGGGGTTGAGCCGTCGGATGAAATTATGGTGACCAGGGCACAGGGTATTCCGCCCTTTATGGCCTGGTCCAGCAGAGCGAACATGGAAGGTTTTTCAGGCAACATGGGTTTTCCTTGGTATGAGTTCTTCATAATCCCGCGGGGTGTCTACATCCCGCACAACAGCTTCGTCATTGACCTGCAAATCCGTGACCTTTACGTCAGGATGGTGGGTGACCCAGTGGAGCCCCTTGTCCGCCGGAGCCTGCTGGCAGAGAGGCCAGACTGCCTTGTCGAGAATTATCGGATGGCCGCGTTTGGCGTTGTATCTTGGTATTATGACCCCGCCCGGATTGCGTTTCCATTCGTCCGCGAGGTCGGAGTAGACGCGGGAACTGATGGTGGGCTGGTCCACCAGCGCCATGAGGGCCGCCCCGGCGTACTGGGGCATATGGGCCAGAGCTATTTTTAGGGAGGAAATCTGCCCTTCCTCCGGGTTCGCGTTGACCAGCACGCGTTCGCAGTTGCCGGGCCACTTATCCTGCACTTCCTGCGCGTGTCTTCCCAGCACTACCGTTATGTCGTAGACACCAGCGGAGCGCATGTTCTCGCAGACTGTTTCTATAAAAGTTTTGCCTTCGTAATTCAAAACCGCCTTGGGCCGTCCGCCCATGCGGGTAGAGTCTCCGGCCGCCAGTATTATTCCGCAAATCATAGGTTGTATCGCACACGGCACGCCGCGCCACCGCAAAATACGGCGGACGCGCCCTAGCCGCCCGAAACGGGCGGGAAAATGTGCAGAACGTCTCCCTCCTTCAGGGTGGTTTCGTTTACCTGTTTGTGGTCCAGAATTTCCGAATTGAGAGTGAGAACGAAGCAGTTTTTTACTATGCCGTCCTCATCGAACAATACAGTCCGCACGTCAGGGCGGTTTTCGGTGAGCTTCGAGAGAAGCTCGCCTACGCTGCCCGCGTCAACAGTCAGGCGGGAGGCGTTGAACCGGTCCTTAAGCGTGGTATATATTCTGACAGTTGTGGTTGCCATTATATGATTACATTTAAAACAATAATAGCGGCGTTTGCAACGACTTTAGGCAATGGCATGGGGCTTAGAGCCCATCTAAAATATCTCTATTCAACTGCAAGCGCCGCTTTTGCCCCGCTACTTCGCGGTCTTCGGCTTACAGGCCTATTGGCATGTAAGCCGAAGATCGCTGTGTCTCATGTCAAAACAGACGCTTTCGCCACGAAAGGAGATTTTATATGGGCTCTTGCGACCCCTCAGCAAAACAAGGAAGAACCAAACAAAAGACCGCGCCCCAAGGGGCGCGGTCAGCAATTCCGATACCGAACGGAAGAACTAGCGAAGCTTCACCAGCTTGCCATACATGGCCTTGGCGGTCTTGTTGGCCTTTTCCACCAGCCGGCCCTCATCCACGGCAGTAAGACGCCCGTCCTTTACGACCTGTCTGCCGTTGACCAGCACATGGCGCGCGCGGTGGCTGGCCCCGCAGAACACTATGGCGGCCACGGGGTCGCTCACGCTGCCGGCGTAATCTATCCGGTTGAGGTCGAAAATCGCCAAATCGGCCGCCTTGCCGGGCTCGATTGAACCGATATCGTCGCGGCCAAGCACCCGCGCCCCGCCCCTTGTGGCCATGCGGAGTGCGTCGCGCGCGGGCATGGAATCCACGCCGCTCTTTATGCGGTGCACCAGCATGGCGGCGCGGACCTCGGAAAGCATATCAGACGAATCGGCCGAAGCGGAGCCGTCCACCGCAAGGCTGACCGGCACGTTGTTGTCCAGATAGGTCCGGACCGGCGCGATACCGGAGCCGAGCCGCAGATTGGAATTGGGACAGTGCGCCACGCCGGTCCCGGTCTTGCCCATCAGCCTGGCTTCCTTCTCGTTAAGCCATACGCAGTGGGCAAACCAGCTGCGCCCGCCCTCAAGCCAGCCCACCGATTCCATATATTCCAGCGGACGCATCTTGAGCATCTTGAGGCAGAAATCGTCCTCATCCTTGGTTTCCGCCAAATGCGTATGCATGCGCACGTCCAGTTTTTTAGCCATCTCCGCCGTCATTTTAAGCAATTCCGTGGTCACGGAGAAGGGAGAGCAGGGCGCAAGGGCTATGCGCGTCATGGCGAACTTGGAACGGTCATGGTATTTCGCGATAAGGCGCTCGCAGTCCTTCAATATCTCGTCTTCGGTCTGGACCACATCATCCGGCGGAAGGCCGCCCTTGCTGCGCCCGCGGGACATGGAACCGCGGCAGGGATGGAAACGCATCCCTATTTCCTTCGCGGCCTCGATTTCGGTGTCGATAAGCCCGGCGCTCTTGCCGCCGGGGAAAAGATAAAGATGGTCGGAACTGGTGGTGCAGCCGGTAAGGAGCAGTTCGCCCAGGCCGACCTGCGCGCTGGTATAAACGCCGTCCGGCGTCAGGTTGCGCCAGACTTCATAAAGATAAACCAGCCAGTCGAAAAGCTTGCTGTCCTGCACTGCGGGCAGATTGCGGGTGAGCGTCTGGTAAAGATGGTGGTGCGTGTTGACCATGCCGGGGATGACTACGCATCCCTTGGCGTCTATTACCTTGTCGGCCTTGGCCCTGATTCCGCGGCCGACCTTTACAATCCCGGCCCCGGAAATGAGGATGTCCGCGTTCTCCAGTTCGGTGCCGCGGTCGTCCATGGTGGCGATTCTCAAAGCGTTCTTGATAAGCGTGGTTTTTTCTTTAGATGCCTTTGCGCTCATAGCGCCTCCCTGTCTCAAGTACTGTAAAGTATACAACAAGGAAACCCGAAATTAACAAGCGGAATTTATCAGGAATGAGGGCGCAATGCCGGTATGCCGGGATCCGGACGGACAGGCGCGAAAGACCAGTCTTCAGACGGCAGGGGCAGGTTGGCCGAGAACTCCGCCACGCTCCCTTTATTCACGGAACGAGAAGCTCCATCACCAGCAAAAATAACGCCGGAAGCCTCCGTCCCGCGCGCGTCAGCGCGGACCTTGAAAGCGCCGCCGGAAGTCTCGCATGAAAATGCGACGTGCCCGTTTCCGAAAGGCAGATTGAGTGAAAAGGAACCTTCCTCCATGAAAGGCGCGGGCCGGAGAGTGAATGTGCCCGAAAGCGCGTCCGGCATGTATCCGGCGAAACTTTCCGCAAGATTTCGCAGGAATTCCGCAAGCCCCCAGGCCTGATTCACAGTCCCGGAAGCCGCCGGACAAGCCTCGCCGGGACGGGGCCATGCCTCCACCAGTTCCGCGAAGCCTCCGAGAGCGTCGAGCGAGAGAATCTGCCGGGCCTCCTCGCGCCACAATGAGGCAGCAAGACCGCGCTGCCCGGAACGTGCAAGGGAATCAACAGCCGTACCGGCCAGCCAGGTCCACACGATACCGTTGTGATATGCCTCGTCCTTGTGCGCATAGGCCGGATATTCATGGTAGGGATGGAAATCAGGGTCGGCGGCATCAAGAGAAAGCACCCCGTGAGGGCAGACCAGGCTTTCAGTTAGTCCGCGCGCTATTCTGGCTGAATGGATGTCATCCAGCAATGGCCGCAGGCCCGGCAGTCCCGAAGCACTCAGGCAGAAAAAAGCGTTGGGCCGGTTCCGCATATCGGCAGTCCCGTTTATTTCGAGACGGTCGGCTATTCGTCCATGCCGGACGAACTGTGCATTGAAACTATCCGTCAACTTCTCCGCGAGGCGGGCATAACGCGCTCCGGCCTCAAAATCCGCCGCCAGTTCAGCCAGCCTCGACAGGATGAGCAACTGAGCATGCCAAAGGGCCTGTATCTCGCAGGCGCGGTTTCCGCGGGGCGACCAGGGGCCGGCCAGCCCAACCGCATCCATCCAGGTTTCCGCGTCGCCGTGCAGGGCGAAAAGACTGGCGTCGCAGCGGTGGGAAAGAAGCCCCTCCGCATCCCTGGAAATTATTTCGCGAAGACGGCGGGCCGCGTCTTTATCCCCGCTGTAAAGCATATACCGGTAAGCCGCGAGAGAAAACCATCCGCCCGCGTCCGCCGTGTTGTAAATTATCTCCCCGCCGGATATGCGGTTTGGTATGCGCCCAAACAGCTTGTCCGAGGAATCGGCCTTCTGGTGCCCCGCGAACGAATAGAGGATATCGCGCGCGGAAGCGAAGTCTCCGTTGACTATTGCCGCGCCGGGCAGACTAATAAAAGTGTCACGTCCCCAGTAATTATTGAACCACGGCAGGCCCGCCCATATCCCTGGCATGCCCTGATTTGTCATCAGGCTGTCCAGTGAAAGGCGCGCCCATCCGACAGCGTCAAGAATGTGTTCGTCCGAACAGGAGAACCCGTCCCTGTCCAGCACGGCTTCCATGCGCGCGGTTCTGGAGGAGAGCAATTCTAAACGGGAAGAGAACCCCTTTTCAAGCAATGCCTCCCCCTCCTCCTTGCAGGAACTGAGGGCAAGCACGGCGCAGGCGCCGTCCGGAGCGGCGCGCAGCGCAAGGGAAAGCAGACGTCCGTTTACAAGAAGATGCCTGCTCTCCCCTATGGGAGACAGGCAAAGCGATTCCCTGTTGGCTGCAGTAAGAAAAGCTATGGAAAAAGATGCCGGTTTACGCGGGAATGAGAATGAAAGTACAATAATATCCTCATTCTCAGCCATGAAAAACCTTTCCGTTATCCCGCCAGTGTAAGTCCGCTCGAAATAATCCGGACGGAACAGGAAAGAGGCGGACTCACGGCAAAGCTCGCTGCCCTCAAAAAACACCCTGTAATCGTCAAGAAAATGCCTTTCGCCGGACGTCCACCCGTAAAACTCATTTTTCCTGAACGAATGAGAACCGCCCATATAGAATCCGGCGGCCTTGTTGGTGAACGTAAAAACCCTGTCTTTACGCGTGGAAATCTGCGGCAGTTTCATTCATCAGTCCATGCCCCGAAATCATCCTGAAGAAAGAGGCATCAGCGACCCTTTTCAAATTGGGCCCAATGGCCCATGTCAAAACCCACATAATAATTTACTATAGAAGTACATATGAAAACCATTTTATCCTTTATGCTCGCGCTATGCGCGGCAACGAACGTCTTCTCGCAGGAGGCGCAGCCACAGGCGCAATCGGGCGCCGAGGCTATGACCGTAAAAGCCGCCCGGCAATATGGCGTGGACGCCGACCTGCTGGGAGCAATGGTTTCCCTCGCCCGGGAAAACAAGGGCCTCCCCACGCCTTCCGGCATGGGCCCCATGAAAATCCCGGCTGAATTCTGCCCCGTTTCTTCAGCCACCCTCGTCCAGATGCAGAAGACCCCGGCAATAGCCATAGAGCAGTCCGCCTCCTGCCTGTCCTCGCTTTTCACGACTTTCCAGCCGGAAGGACTCTTTACCGCCAAATCCGCCGACGAGCTCAATGCCCCCAGCGCGGCGCAGCTTGCCGCATATTACGCCTACGGCAAAAAGGCTGCGGACCCCAGGGCCCTTGAAACGCCTTTCGTAAAGTCCGTCATGGAAAAGTACAAACAGCTTCAGGCCATACGCGCCCTGCAGGAGAAAACCGCGAAAAAAGAAGGCCAGGAGCAGGACAAATCCGCTAAACAGGCAAAAGAAGCGCAGGTCTGCAAGAAGTGCATGCAGGTCAACCCGGAAACGCTCAAATCCATAGCGGGCCTTAACGCCATGTATGACGGCTCGGCCGTGAATCTGCAGAACGCGGAACTGGTGCCTTCCGTCAACAAGATGGCCGAGGTTTCCGCGAACAAATCAACCGGCAAGAAAAAGAAACAGAAATCCCCCACCTTCCAGTACGGGGAAAGCATCCGCGGCACGCCCCTTTCAGACGAGAAGATGGCCAAGCTTGTTCCGGCCAACGCCGACAAATACGACAAGTACATCGTGAAGTACGCCACGGCGAAGGGGCTGGACCCCAAAATAATCAAGGCCTGGATAGCGGCGGAATCAACATTCAACCCCAACGCGGCGTCCTCCGTGGGAGCGAAAGGCCTCATACAGCTCATGCCCGCCACCGCCAAGATGATGGCGCAGCGGATGGGCGACGGCAAGACCTACAAGGACAGCATGCGCACCGACCCGGAATACAATATCAGGCTGGGCGTCGAGTACATAGATTACCTGTATGAGCTGGCCGGCAAGAAATTCATGAACGGCAAGACAACCAATCCAGCCGACATGCCGGAATGGGTGACGGAGCGCGTCATCGCCTCCTACAACGCGGGCCCCTCCGTCATGGACAACACTCGCTTTTCAAGCGGAGTGCGGGCCTACGTGAACAAGATTTTGAGCCTCAAGGATTCCAAATACATCACCATAAGCGAAACCGCTCAATAACGGAGGGAACATGAAGATACCTTTGGCAGTCGCAGCAGTTTTAATATGCACGGGAGCCTACGCGGGGGACCAGTCGTCCCTTTCGTCCCTAAGGCACGAGGCAGGCAAGCCCTCCGCCGCCATTCCCTCCGCCCAGGCAACGGTAGCGGACGACAAGAAGGCCGAAATCCTTTCAAAACTTTTCCCGAAGCTGGAAGACAAGGCTGTCGTTTCAGCGCCGGCCGAGAAATCCCGCGGAAACAAGGCCACCGTGTCGGTTGCCGTGGCGGACATAGACCTCAAGTCCATACTTAACGTCTATTCCCTCACCGACACCACCTTCACCTCCGCTTCCGGCAAAGTGGTCCATGTCTCCATGAACAAGGTTTCCAACTGCCCGGACGGCGAGTCTTCCTGCGACATGAGCAAGAAGTTCGCGGTGGTCCTCCGCGCCGGAGAAGGCCCGATAGTGGGCGCCAACGCCTATGAAGTGGCTAACTACGGCATATTCGTTTCCGGCAAGCGCGACATTTCCATTGACGGCACCCCCTATACGGTGCGTCTCAACATCGCCAGCCTTGACGAAAAGAAATTTCTCGAAAGCTCGATTGAAATCAAGCAGGGCCGGAAGGTGGTATTCGACCGCAAGCTGGCCGATGTGGTCGGCTCCATGCGCAAACGGGCAAAGATAATCAACCTCAACAAGCAGTATATGTTCTTTGTCGCGAACGACCTGGTCCACGGACAGGGGAACGCCATAGGCACGAAAAATACCGCCAGCTACATCTTCATCCCCAATAACGACCAGGAGTTTCAGGACTACATGGCCATACCCAACACCACGGTCACCAAGGCCGGAGTCAGTTTCCCGAAGTGGCAGCCCGGCTTCAACTTCCGCGTGACCGACGATGGGCACTTCATCATCTACCGCTGAAAACATCTTCAAACAGAAAAGGCCCCCGTTCGCGGGGGCTTTTTTTTGCCCGCAAAACGCTTCCGCAGCCGCACACAGAGCGCATCTCCGCGCCGACGGCTGAAACACATTGCGCGGGCCCTTATTTACTGCTAGATTTTATTTGTGAACATTCTGATTACGGGAGCGCGGGACAGCGGCAAGACAGCCCTCGCGCGGGAACTGTCAAAGCGTCTAAAAGGATGCGGAGGGATATACACCGAGGCGTCGTATCTGCGCGGGCGCAAAAGCGTATATCATGCGGTACACGTCCTGGATGGAACCAAACGGACGCTTCTCACCCTGACAAAAAACGGTCCAAGACCAGACCTGCGCGGCTTCGTCTTTGCGCAGGCTGCGCTTGCCATGTCAAAAAATATGCGCGCTATCATGCTGGATGAATTTGGCCCGTTGGAAGCATCAGGAACAGGCTTCAGGACGGCCCTCAACAACCTTATTCCCGTATACAGAGGCAACTGGATAATAACCACGCGCAAGACACTGCTGTTTACAGTTATTGACCTTTTCGGATTCAGCGACTTTGAACTTATCGATATGGATGTGACGGATCTGGATACCGCCCTGCGAAAAACCACATGCCTGTTGAAATAAACGGACTCTCGTTCTCCTACCGGCAAGCAGCGCCATCGTTTAACGGCCTTTCCCTCAGGATTGAGGACGGGGAATGCGCGGTTGTATACGGCGCGAACGGAAGCGGGAAAAGCACGCTGATATCCGTGCTGGCAGGCATTGCACCGGAATTCTGCGGCGGCACGCTTTCCGGCTCCTTTTCGCTCGGCGGGAAAAGACCTGCCTGCGTTCTTCAGAATCCGGAGACTCAGGTTCTTTGCGACGGAGTGGAGGAAGAACTGGCGTTCTTTCTGCGCCACGCCGGCGCCCGGATGTCCGCGACGGAAGCGGCGGAACTGGCGGGCATAGAATCTCTGCTCGGGCGGGAGTCACACACGCTCTCGTCGGGGGAAAAGCAGCGCCTTGTTCTGGCCTGCGCTCTGGCCTGCGCAAAGGACGGTCCCCTGCTGCTGGACGAGCCGGGCTCTTACGCGGACGCGGCCTCGTGCGCGCTTATATCGTCCAGTCTTGGCGCCCTCAAACAAAAGGGCTCCCCGATACTCATAGCGGCGCACCCTTCACAGAATTTCACCGGACTGGCGGACTCGACTTACATCCTGAAAAACGGAAAGCTGGAAAAAATCCCCGCCCCCCCGGGAGTGCCGCACCTGCCCTCCCGAAAAGCCGGAGCAGCATCCGCCGTTCTGGCAAGGACCGAGAATCTCGCTCCAGGCAGGGATTCGGAAATATCCGGCATTTCCCCCCTCTCCCTGTCCATTAATAACGGGGAACTGGCCGTCCTGACAGGCCCTAACGGCTGCGGCAAAAGCACGCTTGCAAGAATAATGGCGGGCATCGAAACGGACTACTCCGGGCGCATATTCATCGAAGGGAAAGAACCTTCTGCCGAGGAGCTTCTGCGCGCCGTGCGGATGTGCGGCCCAGACCCGCTCTCCCACCTTCTTTACGAAACACCGGCCGAGAACATGGCCTTCGCCTTTGAAAACGGCGGCGGCAAGGCCTGCCTTTCGCCGGAACGCGGCGCCGAGGCTTTCGGCCTTTCCGCCGTCATGGGCAAACCGGTTTCGGAACTCAGCTTCGGAACGGCGCAGCGAGTGTCCATACTGTGCGCCATTCTGGCCGCGCCGAAACTGCTGATAGCGGACGAGGCTCTTTCCGCTTTGGATTATGACGCGCTGGCCGCGTTTTACGGAATTTCCGACTTGTTCCTGTCCTCGGGCGGGGCGATACTGGCGGTGTCACATCTGCCGGAAACGGCAAAACTTCTTGGAGGAAGGGAAATAACCCTTAACAACCATGCAGCAGTCTGAGAAAATACGCTTTGTAGTTTATACGACAATATTCGGCATACTGTGGGGCGCGGCCGAAATGCTGCTGGGAACATTCCTCCACATGGTGCAGTTTCCTTTCCGCGGCGCGCTGATGGCAAGCATCGGGGCGATAATACTCTGTCTTGGTCGCACATATACTCCGGTCAGGGGCGCGACCGTGTGCACCGGCATAGTGGCGCTGGCCCTCAAAATGATTTCGGCGGGCGGGTTCAAGATGGGCCCCGCGGTGGGGATAATGATAGAGACGCTGCTCGCGGAGCTGGTGCTTTCAGTGTTTGGCATATCGAGGCTTTCGTTCACCCTGGCCTGCATGCTGTGCGCCCTTGAGGGCGTGGCGCATTTCTTCATCACCAACTGGCTTACCTACGGCAGGGGCATATTCAAGGCATATATGCAGGTTGTAACCGGCCTCCAGAAGTTTTTCGGCTTTCCGGACGGTTTCTGGAAAGAGGTGATAGCTTTCTGGGTAATCGTCCATTTTATTTTCGGCGGCGCGGCGGCGTGGGTTTCAATCAAAGCCGCCAAACGCCTGAGGAAACTGTGAGCAGAACGCTCAGCCTGAGACTATCACTCGCGCTATTTCTGGCGGGCCTCATAGCCGGTCCTCCGCCGTGGAAATTCACTTTCGGCGGGCTTGCCCTCGCCATGATAATACTGCATGACCCGCGCTCCGCCCGGCCGCCGGTCCGCTTCCGCTTCTGGGTATTCCCCCTCATGTTCGCCGCTCTGGCGCCGTTTTTCGCGGGGGATTTCGACTGGCAAGTGCTCGGGAAGGATTACTCTTCCGGGATGTTTTATTCGGGACTGAGCTTCGTCTTCCACGCCTATGTGCTGGCTTCCATAACAGCGTTCGCCGGCCGCAATTATTCGCTCAACGAGATAGTCTCCTTCGCCGAAAGGCGGGGCTTCAAAACTTTCGGACTCCGCATTGCGCTGGCCCTGAGCGGCATGAAGATAATCCGCCGCCAGACCGTTGAGACTTTCCGCCAGTACCGCCTTACCAGAAGGAACTGGGCCTCGGTCATCAAGGATTTCGACCTGCTGGCTTCCGCCACGGTGCGCAACTGCGCGGCCACGGCGGAACGCATAGCCGTTCTGTTCTACATAAGAGGGGTGAAGATATGAAAATAGAGTTCAGGCCGGTGGGATACGTTTCAAACAAGGTAAAGCAACGTTCGGCCATGAGGATGCCGGGCGTCCGCTCCGTTATAGAGATTCTTCCGAAATATGAAAAGGCCCTTTACCGCATCAAGGAAGAATCCCACCTATGGATACTCTCATATTTCCACAAGGCGGACACCTCGGTGTTAAGGGCCGCACCGCGCAAGATATCCTCTTTTCTTGGCGAGAAGGGGGTTTTCGCCATGCGCTCGCCAGACCGCCCCAACCCCATTGCCCTGACATGCGTAAAGCTTCTATCCGCCAGCGGACGCAAGCTGACAGTGGAAGGACTGGACGCCATGGACGGAACGCCCGTGCTAGACATTAAGCCCTATTCCACCGGCATAGACTGCGTTCCAGCGGCCGACGTACCTGACTTCACCCGCAAATATTCCCTGGTGCAGGACGATTTTCTTGCCCGCAGTTTCGCGCGGATAGCGGAAAACCACACAGGCCCGCTGGACAAAGAGACCACCGCCGCCTGCGCCCTTGCGTTTGCCTTCACGCGCCGCACCGGCATGGCGCCATCAGCAGAATTCACGCTTTCCACCAATCTAAAGGGCAGGGCGCTGGACACACTGTGCGCTTTGTTCAACCTTCCCCCCTCGAAGTGCCCTTCCGCCTTGAAACTCCCCCCCGGCACCTGGGGACTAAAGGCCAGAAAAGAAGCGAAGACGCTGCAACTGGCCATTTGCGAACGGGACATCGCCCGCTTCAAACGTCTGCTGGCAATGTAACCTGAGCCTATTTCCTTCATATAAGATTCATCCATTTTGTAAACAAAGGGGTTAAAAAAACCTTACTTGTATTGCGAAATTCCGATATGTACATTTACAAGGCTACTTAGAACTGTGTATCATATGCTAGTTATGCAATACTCGAAACCACCAATTGTTGAAGCAGTCATAGATTTTCGTTACGAACTTTCTCAATCCACCAATGAGAAAAACATTGCTTCTTTTCATGAAAAAATAAAAACGCGCTATCCTATAAAGCAAGAGCAGCGAGCCTTCGAAAATGCAGTACAACTCGGCCCGAATCCACACCTTAAAAGCAAAGACCTAGGTGTTACAGGCTATCTTTTTAAGTCAGCAAATGAAAAAAACATATTACAATGCAAGCTAAATGGCTTTACATTTAGCCAACTGGCTCCTTATGACCATTGGACCCCATTTAGAGATGCCGCCAAGGAATTATGGTCTCTTTATACGCATATAGGGATCGAGAAGGTAACACGAGTTGCAACGCGCTATATCAATTTAATAGATTTGCCACCACAGATCATGGAGGTGGATGATTATATTAATGGTCTACCCAAACTACCTCCTGACATGGAAGTGGAATTAGTAAATTTTTTCAATAAAATTCAGATAATGGAAAAAACCACAAAAGTAAGTGCCATTGTCATGCAAGGGATACAACCTTCAAAAAAACCCGGGCAAATATCAATATTGCTTGATATTGACGCCTTCATAACATCTCGTTATGAACATCCATTCGATGATTTATGGGCAGATCTTGATAGGGTTAAAAAATTCGAAGATAAAATTTTCGAAGCATTATCGACAATCAAAGCCAAGGAATTATTCAAATGAAGATCCCCCCTATCCCAGGATCAACGTCGCCAATAGTTACACAAAGCGCCTCGTTTTCACAACTAGAAATGGAACCGATGAGCGAAATTTACAATAGTTTATACAGTGCAGTGACATATAAAAAAGCAGCAGCACTAGATGAGTTGAATAAAGCTGCAGATGAATGTTCTACTGAAAATTGGGATGGATATAACGCATTACCATTGACAAAATCATCTTACATGGAAAGTTTTGAGTTTATCAAAATGTTGCCATTATGGACACCTCTGGCGAGCATTGGTGGGACCCCCGATGGCGAAGTTGCCTTCGAATGGCAACACGGACACAGTGCAATGATACTTACGCTCTCTGGTGCAGGAAAAGTTGTCTATGCCGCAATCTTAAATGGCAGACGAAAATTCCACGGGGAAGAACCTTTTATAGACGAGATACCTACAACTATCACAGATTTTCTCAATGAATTCAAATAACACACCGCGTCCATTAGAAGAAAACGAACAACTTGCACGCTTTCTATTCTCAGAAAGTGAATATAATTCCACTAAACCGAAAGCTCGTGCTTTTTTACCATCACCACACAATAATCAAACCTCAGTTTTCCGTATACACGAACTCTCAGAAGTTGAAATTTGGGAAATAGGAAATGTCATTGGCAGAGATAGAGATTCATCGCTAAAGGGACGTACAGATTTAACTGTTGCATCCGTAATTTCTGTTGGGTCTCTAAAAGTTACTCCAGAAATATCAAAACACATATTACATGCGAATATTGAAGGATGGCCAAGCGACAAAGCGGAACGTCTTTCGTATGCCCTGACATTAGCTACACATGCCCAACTTATATTGTGTCATTAACTTCCGCAGACGAACTTACTTGTAGTTAAATGTACATATAACTTCCACTGCGGCTTCGGAATGAATGGTGAGAGTGTCGAATATCTGCAGACGGACATGTTCCTGCCTCAGAAGAAGCGGAAGCTCGGTACAGCCCAATATAACGCCCTGGGCCCCGCGCGCCTCAAGATCCGCAACCATGGCCTTCAGTTCATCACGCGAAGAATCCAGCCTCTTTCCCAAAAATATTTCGTCAAGGATTATACTCCCGATGCGTTTCCTGGCGGCCTCAGGAGGAATAATTGTCTCCACTCCGTATTTCTCGGACAACCGCTTCCGGTAAAAATCCTTTTCCATCGTGTACGGCGTGCCAAGCAGCGCAACCTTTGTTAAACCGGCGGCCTTTATCCGCGCGCCTGTAGCGTCGGCGATATGCAGCAGCGGAGGCCGCGCAGGCAAGCTGTCGGCCCATGCGTGGGCGGTATTGGAACAAAGCAAGGCGATATCTGCCCCTCCGGCATGAAGGCTGACCATTGCGGAGGAAAGAAGGGCGGAAACGGCCGCATAGTCATTGCCGGCTTTTTCCATATCGGCGAAATTCAGGGAATAGAGCAGCAGCTTCGCGCTGTTCCTTCCTCCAAGCCTGCGCTTTACCGTTTCATTGATTACCCGGTAATATTCCAGCGTGGATTCCCAACTCATTCCACCTACAAGACCGATGGTCTTCATGCCTTTATTCTACCTAAAAATAACCGGTACTCCCTCCTACCAAACGACAAAAAGCCGGGCCCTTGCGGGCCCGGCTTTCATTCAAACTTAACTTAAAGGCTAGAAGCGCTCCCAGAGAGCCTCGGACAGCTCCATGGACTTGGCGGCAACTTCCGCCTCGTCCACGTCTATCTTGAGTTTCTTGTTCTCCATCAGCACCTTGCCTCCGGCGATGGTGGTGTCCACATAGGACTGGGACAGGCCAAAGCCCAGATGGCCCAGGAAGGTGTTTTCGTTGAACGGCGTCGGCGGATAGTAGTCCATCAGTATCACGTCGGCGGCGTAGCCTTCCTTGAGCACGCCCACCTTGACGGGGAAGTAGCGGTTGGCTATCTTCGCGTTGTTGAACGGCAGGGTGGACATGACTTCCATGAAACCGCAGCAGGGGTCCTCGTGCTTGAGGTGCTGGCCCCACATGCAGGCGCGCAGTTCCTCGAACATATTGACCGTCATCGCATCTGAACCGAGGCCCACCAGTATGCCCTTCTTCGTCAGGCCGACGATATCGGCTATGCCGACGGCGTTGTTCTGGTTGCTCTGCGGATTGGTGACCACGGCCGTGCCGGTCTTGGCGAGAAGCACGGCTTCCTTGTCGTTAATATGCACGCAGTGGGCGGCAATGGTCTTGGGGCCAAGGACGCCGAACTTGTGCAGGCGCTCCACGACGCGGAGCTTGTACTTTTTGACGTTGAAATCCTCGTCGGACTTGGCCTCCGCCACGTGGACATGGAAACCCGCGCCGAGAGACTTCGCGGCGTCGCCGGCCTTTTCAAGCGTCTCGTCGGAGAGGGTAAACGCGGCATGCAGACCGAAAAGGGCAGCCAGCTGTGGGTCCTTCTCCTTTTTGCAGCGCTTGATGAATTCCACATTCTCGTCATGGCCTTCCTGGGATATCTCCGCGCCGTCCCGGTCTGAGAGTTCGTAACACAGGCTGGCGCGCAAACCGGCCGTCTTCACCGCGTCCGCCACGGCGTTAAGGGAGCCGCGCACGGCAAACGGGCTGGCGTGGTGGTCAATGAGGGTGGTAGTGCCGCACTTGATGGCCGCTATAGAGGGCACGAGAGTGCTGTAATAGCAGTCGTCTATGGTCAGCTTTTTGTCCAGACGCCACCAGAGATTCTCCAGCACTTCCTGGAAATTCTTGGAGGGCTTGGCCTTGCCCAGACCGCGCACCATGGTGCTGTAGAAGTGCATATGGGCGTTGATGAAGCCGGGCATGACCACCTTTCCGGTTGCATCTATGACCTTGCCGTACTTGCCTTTGAACTCCGAGTTCTTGCCTATCTTCTTGATAAGACCGCCCTCTATGAGGACGGCGTGGCCCGGCAGGACACGGTTTTTGTCACCCAGAGTGACCACGGTACCGTTTTTAATAAGAATGGTGTCTTTCATTTGACTCTCCTAGTCTTCCTTGAGGACAGACAGTTCCTGTTTTGTGCGCTCGCGCATATACAGCGCGCCGCTGAAGCATTTCTGCGTGCAGATGGAGCAGCCTATGCAGCGCTCGGGGTCGGTCTGGGGAACAAGGTCCTTGTCCAGCTCTATGGCCAGATAAGGGCAGCGGGTGCAGTTGCCGCAGTGCTGGCACAGCTCGGCCTTGACGGCAGATATCTTCTTGACCGGCGTAAGTTCCATGAAACCGCGTATCGGGTTGGGCAGCGCCCGGCCCTTAAGTTCGGCCACCGACTTGATACCGCGCTCCTTCATGAGGTAGCTAAGGCCGCTCTCCAGGTCCTCGATGACGCCGTAGCCGTACTTCATCGCTATGGTGCAGAACTGGACCGTATGCACGCCGAGGGCCAGGAAATTAGCCGCCGACTTGTAGTCCATGGGGCCGCCGTTTCCGCTGACATGCACCCCGTGGCGCGCCACGTTGGCGAGGGTCAGGTTGCTGATGGGTATGACGCCCTCGCCGCTCATGCCGACCACTATGCCCTCTTCCCACTCCTTCTTGTCTCCCTTGCGGAAAGCAAGCGTCGGGAAGGTGTTGGCAAGGGTGATGCCGGCCTTTTTATTCGGATATTTGGCGAAGACTTCCTTTATCGCCGCCACGACGGGATAGATGGAGGTCACGGCAGCGGTAAGCTTGAAGAGCTTCGGAATATTCGGGTCGCTGACTTCCATGACCCAGCCTATTATCTTGGCTGTAAGCTCGGGGTCCTGGGAGACGATATCGCCCTTGGTTCCGTCACCGCCCTGCGGGCAGGAGAGGCTGTACTCAATGCCCATGACGCCGGCCTTTTCCAGCATCCTGGTGTTTGACTGCCAGCCCTTCTTGTCGGCTTCATCGTCGCCGCTGACGGGGCCGCCGGTGGAGGCCATCGTAAGACGGTCGGGATATTCCTTCACCAGCTTCGCTATTTCCTTGCAGACGCGGCCGAGAGGATGTCCGGATACGTTGTCGCAGTTGGCGTAGGTGTCCTGCGTGAAGGCGAACATGTATTGTGAGGGTATGTGAATGGAAACGCCGTCGAAGGCGGTTTTCATCACGCCGCCGGCCCATCCGGCCTCGTAAGCCTTCTTCATCTGCTCGTAGCCGTCCGAAGGGGGCGCGGCGGAGAGAATGAACGGGGAGATTATCTTGCGGCCGAAGAAATCCGTTTCAAGGGAAACGGGCTTGAGGTCGCGTCCGGCAAGAACAACGCGGCTCTTCACCTTCTTTTCCTCTTTCGGCGCCTTTCCGCCTGTCAGGGCGGCGTGCAGCTTCGCGCCGGCGTTCTTGCCGGAAGCGGCCGCCTCGACCACGGTGGTCGGGCCGTTTACCATATCGCCCGCGAACACCACGTTCTTCATGGCCTCCGGCTTTACGGAGGAGCGGGCGCCGATGGCGATTATGACCGCGTCGAAACCGGGACGGAGCTGTTCGCTGCCAGGCACGTCCTTCATGTCGCGCGGGGAAAATTTCTTTCCGGCGGGCAGTTCGACTTTCATTGTCTTGAGGCAGCACACCTTGCCGCCCTTGAGACCTATTTCAACGACCTTGGTGCGGCCGGTGACTTCCGCCCCGCAGGCCTGAAGGCCTTCAAATTCATTGGCGGTAAGCGGCAGTTCGCCGAGTTTTTCAAGCGTGAACATCTCGACGCGGGCGGCTCCGGCTGCCGCCGCGGTTTCAGCGCAGTCGGCCGCCACGGCGCCGCCGCCTATGACGGCCACGGTCTTGCCGTCAAGCCGGTATTTCTTCGGGGAGGCGAGGTAGTCCATCCAGGAGATGGCGGCCTCTTCGCCCGGGACATTGAGCTTGAACGCCGCGTCCTGGCCGGAAGCGACTATTACGCCGTCGAACGACTTGGCAAGCTTCGCGGTCTCGGGGGCCTTCTCGTTTTTCAGCGTTATGTCGCCGAGCGAGAGGAGGAACTTGACATCGGAGGAAAGGACCTTGGGGTCGAGGCGGAAAGAAGGAATCAGGGCACCGGCTCCGCAGGTCTTTTTATCCTCGAAAACCGTTACCTTGTAGCCAAGCTGGCCGAGAACCGCAGCCGCGCCGAGACCGGCGGGGCCAGCTCCAACCACGGCCACTTTTTTGCCGTTCGGCTTGGCCTTGTTGAACTTGGGCATCACGCCCAGTTCCTTGGCTTTCTGGATGACCGTGGCCTGCACGGCGGGTATGTTGACCGCCTTGTCGAAAGTCTTGTGGACGCAGGCGCTCATGCAGTGCTTGTCCGGGCAAACAGCCCCGCAGACTCCGCCGAGCGGATTGTGTCCCATGATGAGGGCGGCGGCCCTCTCGAAATCCTGTTTTTCGCCGACTTTCACGGCCATGATGAAATCCGCCGGCGAGCAGTCGGCCGGGCAGGCCTCCTTGCAGGGCTTTTCGGCGCAATATTCGCACTTTGACACTTCTTCGCGGAGCTGGGCGTCCGTAAGGAACACCGCCCCTTCCTTCTTGGTAATGGCACTCATGCACACCCTCCAGTTTTTTATCTTCCAGAAAATCGTTTTTCATCCCGGGCTGACCGGGAAAAAAGCGCCGCGGCGTTCAGGCCGCGGCGCATCCATTAAGCCTATATCAGCCCCGTCATCTTGTTGAAGTCGGTGATAAGCTTGTCCAGCTCGTCGGCCTGGTCAAGCGTCTCGTCCCAGAATTCGGGCGACCAGAGCTGACGCAGCTCATCGGACGTGCGGCCCTGCTGCTCCACCCAGGTGAAGTACTTAAGATTATGAAGGGCCTTCTTGTCGTAGTAGGACAGTTCCTTCACATAATCTATGCCCACGCCGTGCAGATAGCGCTCCATGTCCACGATGGCGGTCGATTCGCCGTAGGAGCCGCGCTCGGCCTCCAGCTCGGAAAGGCGGCTGCGGTACATCTCTACGGAGTCGGTGAAGATGGTGAAGACCACGTCGTTTTCATCCAGCTCGTAGTACTTGGCCATCTTGACGGCGGAGAGCATGTTGGAAATGCCCGATATGCCGAGCAGGGGCAGCTTTTCGATGGTTTCCTGCGGCACGCCGTATTTCTTGAGCAGCTTCTGTCCGGCGGGCTCGTTGAATAGGCGGAGCAGGCGCATGCAGTATTCGTCGTCTATGGCAACCACCATGTCGGTGTTGCGGACATTGTGGACCCAGGGAACGTGCTTGTCGCCTATGCCCTCTATGCGGTGCTCGCCGAAGCCGTTGAGAAGCAGCGTGGGGCACTGGAGGGCTTCGGAAGCGCCCATTTTAAGAAGCGGATGTTTCTTGCGCAGGTAATCGCCCGCGCCAATGGTTCCGGCGGAACCGGTGGCGGAAACATAAGCCGCCAGACGGCCTTTGGGACCCTTTACGGCCTCGAAAACTTCCTCCATCGCGGGGCCGGTGGTGTTATAGTGCCAGAGAGGATTGCCGAACTCCTCGAACTGGTTGAAGATTACGCAGTCCTTGCGGTTCTTCTTGATGTCCCAGCACTTGTCGTATATTTCCTTTACGTTGGACTCCGTGCCCGGGGTAGCTATGACTTCCGCGCCGATGGACTTGAGCCACTCGAAACGCTCCTTGCTCATGCCTTCGGGCAGGATGGCGACGGCGGTACAGCCCAGCAGCGTGCTGTCGAAGGCGCCTCCGCGGCAGTAGTTGCCGGTGGAGGGCCAGACGGCCTTCTGGGAAGTGGGGTCGAACTGGCCGGTCACGAGGCGCGGGGCTAGGCAGCCGAAAGCCGCGCCGACCTTGTGCGCGCCGGTGGGGAAGAACTTGCCGACCAGGCCCATGACGCGGGCCTTTACGCCGGTCAGGCTGGAGGGGAGCTCCAGATAGTTCACGCCGCCGTAAAGGCCGCTCTTCACGTCGTTCTTCCAGGTGATGCGGAAGAGGTTGACGGGGTCTATGTCCCACAGCCCTGCCTTCGGCAGGCGGGCCTTTATCTTCTCCGGAACGAGCGCGGGATTGCGCATCTGCGCGAAAGTGGGTATCACTACGTTCATTTCCCGGCACTTCTGCACGGTTTTCTTCAGCACCGCTTCATTTACTTTTATGGAACTTTTTTTCTTGGACATTTTTATCTCCTTGCGATTCTCTAGCGCGCTATGATGTTTTCCCTGGCGACCAGCTGTTTCAGGTCTTCCAGGCGGGGCTTGATAAGGTAAGGCTTGCCCACGGCCTTCATGGCGCTGTTTATATCTTTAAGGCCGTTGCCGGTTATGACCACGCAGACGGTTTCCCCGTCCTTAATCTGGCCCGACGCCACGGCTTTCTTGAGCCCGGCGTAGGCGGCGGACGCGGCGGGCTCGGCGAAAACGTTCACGCCGCGCGCCAGCTCCGGTATCGCGGAAAGTATTTCCGCATCGGTCACTGAAACGGCGAACCCGCCGGATTCCTTGAGCGCCTGCACAGCAGCCATGCCGTCGCGGGGAATGCTGACCGATATGCTGTCCGCCACGGTCTGGCCGGAAACGGGCTTTATCTCCCCGTCGCCCTCCAGCGCGTTCTTTATGGCGTTGCTGTGCTCGGCCTGCACGGCCACCATCTGCGGCAGCTTCTCTATTATGCCCAGCCGGTTGAAGTCCATGAAGCCCTTCCACAGGCCGGAAATTATGTTGCCGTCTCCTACGGAAACGACCACCTTGTCCGGGGCTTCCCAGTCAAGCTGTTCGCAAATCTCGAAGGCGCAGGTCTTCTTCCCCTCGCGGGTGAAGGGATTGTAGCCGGTGTTGCGGTTGTACCAGCCGTATTCCTTGCTCGCGCTGACGCACAGGTCGAAGGCATCGTCATAGGTGCCGTCCACCATAACGACGTGCGCCCCGAACACCAGCAACTGCGCCACCTTCGGCGCGGGGGCACTCTTGGGCACGAATATTATCGTCTTCATGTCCAGGCTGCCGGTCTGGCAGGCAAGCGAAGCGGCCGCGTTGCCGGTGGAGGCCGCGGTTATCACGGGCTCCTCAAGCTCCAGCGCGCGGGCCACGGTCACGGCGCTGGCCCTGTCCTTGAACGAGCAGGTCGGGTTGCGTCCGTCGTCCTTTATGTAAAGGTTGGATATGCCGACCGATTCGCCCAGCTTCTCGGCGCGGTAAAGCGGCGTCCACCCCACCTGCACCGGAGGCACGGCGTCCGCGTCCTCGATTGGCAGTATGTCCAGGTAGCGCCATATGCTGCGCTCCGGATTGGCGTCCAGCGTCTTGTATGTAAGGCGTTTCTTTATCAGGTTATAATCGTAGGTAACCTGAAGATTGCCGCCGCAGGAAAGGCATGTGTACTTGGTTTCCTTGAGCTTGTATTCCTTTCCGCAGCGGATGCACTGCAATCCTGTCACTTTTCTCATATGTTTAGGGAACTATGGTCGTCCCCGCCTGTCCTTTTATCGTGGCCTCGAACAGCTCGGTCTTGCCGATATAGGCCACATTCCCCCCGCCGCGCACGAACTCCATCGCCGCCTTTATCTTGGGCCCCATGCTGCCGGCCGGGAAGGGGCAGGGCTTGCGGTTGTAAATCTCATCGATTTCCTTGAGCGTCAGCTTGCGCAGGCTGACTTCGTCCGACTTCTGATAATTGAGCTTCGCGCCGTCCTCTCCGGTGAAGATGGTGAGGCTGACTTCAAGCTCCTCGCCGCGGGCCTTAGCGCGCTTGAGCAGCAGCACGCCGAGCAGGGCGGACGCGAGGTCCTTGTCCACCACGGCCTCGACACCGGTGTAAACCGTCGCGGGAGCCGCGCCGTTCTTATGCTCGCGCTTGAAAGTCACGTCGTAATTGCACTTGTAAACTTCTTCCCCGCCTGCGACCTCCGGTTTCACGGGATAGACGGGTATGCCGCCGCCGCCGACCGTGACCGGCACCAGTCCGGCCTTCAGCATGGACTCCACGGCCTCTATCTCCACGATATCGGTAGGAACCGGCGACGGAACGACTTTGCGCCATATTTCCTTTCCGGCGTCGTCCTTCTTGTAGCACTTCACGTGCCAGCCTTCCTTTTCCTTGAGGGCGAGGGCCTCTTCCTTCGAGTAGGCCGGGCCTATGTACTTGGAGGGATTGTTGAAATCGGGGTCATCCTTGCTGACGACTATCTGAGTCACAAGTCCGGCGGTCTTCTTGCTTATGCCGCGGGAGGAAAGCTCATTGTTGAGCTGGGCCATCATGTAGGCCATCGCGCCCTGCGTGTCAGCCACGCAGACGTCGAGCGGAACCGGGTGCAGGATCTTGCGGGAGTATTCCGAGCGGAGGAAAATGTTGCCAACCTGCGGCCCGTTTCCGTGGGTGACGATATACATGTCGTTCGGATGCTTCTCCATGATTTCGGCCACGGCGCGGCAGGTGTCGGCCGTCTTCTGCCACTGCATAGCGATATCGGGAATTATCTGTTTTCCGGTCTTGGGGTCCGTGATACCGGTAGGGGACACTTCATTTCCGCCAAAGGCGAATATCCTGAGCATCTTTTTCATGCGTTTCTCCAATAGTGCGTAATATTAAAATCTGGCGTAGTGACGCTGTCTAATGAATATACAAAAGTTTTTATTAATACAAAATGGTTCTTGCTGGCGGAAAGGCCACGGGAACAGCTCCGTCCCGTGCCCGCGGCAAATTAAACAGCGCAATGGATGGAACCGGAAAGCCGCATGGGGAATGATGATTTACACGAAAAAACGCGGTCCGGGACTTTGACACCCGCCACGGAATGAAGCGGACCCCGGAAAAATAATGTAACCTTTCCGGGAGGAAAGCCGTAGTTATGTTCAAGGAAGTAAAACTCTCAGGAACGGGGGACAACAATATGGCGGAAGAAATTAAAAGGCTCTATCGATCTCGCACGGACAGAACGGTGCTTGGGATATGCGGCGGACTGGCGAAGTACACAAACACGGACCCGGTGCTTTTCCGCGTAGTTTTCGTGATACTGCTGGCCGTGACGGGGTTCGCCCCCTTCGGTCTGGCCTATCTTCTGGCATATTTCGTCATGCCGCTCGAACCGGAAACCCCGCAGCAGCCCGACGGCATCGGCAGGTAAAATTTCAGCAACCGTCAGTTTGAGGCCAAGCCGAAATGCCGCGGGCAGACCTTGCGGCATTCCCAGCAGCGTATGCTGAGCTTTCCGTCCTGCTGACGGGCAAAGGCGTGATTAAGGCAGGCCCGTTGGTTCATCATTTCAGAACCGAGGGCCCCGGCGGGACATTTTTCCACGCACAGGCGGCAGCCGTCCGGGCAGGGCTCGTAGGAAGCGATTGGGTCATGCGGAAGTACAGCGTCAGTCAGAACGGCGCTCAGCCAGAGCATGCTACCCAGTGAGTCATTGATAAGCAGTGTGTTTTTACCTATCTTTCCAAGACCGGCCATTACAGCGGCGTGCTTCAGCGACACCGGCCCCCGGTAGCGGTCCTTGTCCAGCGTTACATCAAGCGATTTTATCGGCCGGGCATTAACACCGGCTTCCTTTAGTTTCCCCGCTACTTTTTCGGCAATCTCGTCAATTCTGGCGGCCACGGCATTGCGAACGGCTGTATAAGTGTCGGGGTCAGCCTCGATAGCATCGTGGGGAAATTTGCAGACCAGCACGATGACCGTCCTGCATCCGGGCAAATAGTCCTTGGGATGAAACCCGGCAGGCGAAGCGTCAAACCTTTCCACAGGGGCTATGCCGCACAGGTCCGCCCCGGCCTCCGCCACTATTTTCTTCACGTCAAAATCCTTCATATTTATCCCCCGCGCCATAAGATGTCAGTCAAGAAATGGCAATCATGCTCAACGCACGACGTTACCTCGGGACTGATTCCTGCTTAACCATCACGGCCTTAAGGCTTATCTCCGCAGGAGCAAAACCGGGTTCAACATTCAGCGCGCGCCTGAAATCAGCTTCAGCCCCGCCGGCATCACCCGCAAGCCATCTGGCGACACCCCTGTCCGACAGGAAACGAGGATTGTCCGGATAGGACCACACCAGCGGACCGTACAAGGCCGTGGAAATACGATACCATCCTTTCTGCTGGCAGTAAATAGCCGCACGATGCAGCAGTTGCAAATGGTCCGGATGGAAACCGTCCCGGAAACGGAACGGCTCATCGCCCGCGCCTGGCAATCCTGCGGAAGAGGGAAGCACGGTGAAATTCGCAAATCCGCATGCGGACAGACGCGTTTCGATGTCGCCAATGTCTTTGCGCGGGAGCGAACTTCGCAGCAGGTTATCATGCAACCCCACGGGCAGCCCCGCCTTCATTTTCTCAAACGCATTCCTGTCCGCCTCGTTGTCCATAGTGCGGAAGTACAAACGAAGGCCATACTGTGACGGAAGAACAGAGCAGGCAACTCCACGCTCCACGTCCAAAAGGGCTTTCGCTATGTTCCACTCCCCAGCCAGAATGGCCTTCCATATCAGGGGATTGGCACGCGCCGCCTCATACAGTGCCAGGCGCTCTGTCTCTCTTATGCGCCGCTCTGCCAATCTGTCAGGAAGAGAAGTGACAAGTCTTCTGGCGGCGTTTTCAGCCTCAAGCACATCTCCCTTGGAGAGATTTTCGCGCAGGGCGCATTCCCACAGGGAATAGTTGTCATGGACCGCAGCAGCTTCCGCGCAAGTAACGTCCCGCGACCTCACCCGAAAAGGATACAGGAGCAGAAGGATTGCGCCCCAAACCTCAAGAGCCATTACAGAAAACCAAACAGCTCCGGTCATGCGACCGGAATCAGTTCCGATTCCCGCTGCATTTGAGCCGAAGCATCCGAAAGCCGCCCCGGAGAAAGCTGCGCAGAGCAGCCACAGAGGCACGAAATAGCGAGGCTCCACCGTCATAAAACAGTGAATCGAAACAAAATACAGGCACAGGAGCAGCGGCAGGGAAACGCGCCTCCTGAAAAACAAAACCGCGCATCCGAAAACACCCAGCAGGGCTGCGGCGGGGAAGAACAGCACAACCTGCCGCGCGCGCTCGGCCACGGCGGAAATATACAGCCACGGATGGGAAACTATCTGCTTCCCTGCCCACAGATACAAACTGTCGCTTTCGCGCCAGCCGTTGAGAAGAGCAAGCTCCCGGGGACTGCCTTCGATGGTGCCGATCAGGCCAAGCGCGCCGGTTACTATATTTGAGTTTGCCCTTCCATCTTCAAACACAACGGTGCGCTGCATCCCGAAGTGCGCGGCAAACATCCATGGCACGAGAAACAAATACGGCAGGACGACAGCAAGCAAAACTTCCCTGCAACGCCCCTTCCAGCCAGTCCGTCCTCCTCGAAACACCGCCCATAATCCCCAGAGCGGAGGGAACAGGGCCATGGTGCTTCTCAGCATGAATGTGCAGCCCAGCATGGCCGCGCCGGCATACTTGCAGGCTCTGGACGGTACACGTTCATCCCTCAGGAAATAAAACGCGGCGCAAAGCAGCTCCAGCGCGACCAGACGCTGCTCTATGTCCACAAAATGCCCGTCCGAGGTCAGACACAGCGCGCTGAACAGGGCCGCTAGCAGGCCGGCCTTATAAGATGCCAATTCCCGCGCTATGGAATATGAAACGGCAAGTACGCCGCAGTTTACAGCTATATCGATGAAGTTGAAAAACAGGGAAGAATGGAATAAGTCCAGCGTGGCAGTCAGTATATGTATGCCCGGCATATTGTAAGCGGCAGCGCCTTTCACGCCATAGAGCAGGCAGGCGCCTGCCATACTGTCCCTTTCGGAATTCAGGGCAAACAATGGAACGAAAGCTGCCGTCAGGCAGGCCAGGGCAAACAGCCACGGCCTGTTTGCTCCTGAAAGAGTATTGGATTTAATAGAAGCCAGAAACTTGCGCATGAACAATACCTGCTAGCGCGAAAGGACCAAAGGAGTTCCCGAATTATTAAAGGCCGGAGAAGACACTGCCGGAACGCTTCCAGCCATTGGAGGTTTTACGCCGGAAGACATCCACTTCTCCACGGCCTTCCTAAGTGCCAAACAAAAGGCTTTCCGCCGCGCAGGGTTTTCCCGCATGGCTTGTGCCATATCCACTGACATTTCAAGCTGGACGCCGCCCGATGCCCCTCTGTTAACGATATTTTTCCCGGTGGCTCCAGGAAGTCTGGCGCAGGGTTCTTCCCGCTGAAAGCCGGCCCCCGAAAGTTCCGAGGCGACCAAAGAACGCAGCGCGGCATTCGAACCGCCTATGCAGGCTCCGCCGGATTCATCCCTTCGTCCATGCAAAGCTATGGAGGTCACGGAAGATGTCGCAAGGGCAACGGCGGCGGGGTCGTCAAAATGGGCGGCGGTAACATGGAGTTCCATCGAATATCCATCTCCCAGCGCGCGGAACACATAAAGATTCCAGTCCCCACCGGCGCATTCCGCGGCGGCCTCGTCCGTCCCTGGTTCGATGACTCCTCCGTGAATGGCGAACACTGTCACCGGAGCGCGGCGGTCAAGCACGGTAACAGAATAATCTCGACCTTCGGACCGATGAGCCTTAAGGTCGGCGAAATCCCGATATAAATCGGCGG
>Ga0209016_1000803_pt1 | contig 32364 bp, 30 predicted proteins | sample EPASupsiteSAE305_FD_187265 | JGI IMG/M metagenome (GOLD analysis project Ga0209016, IMG submission 187265) | Bioremediated contaminated groundwater microbial communities from EPA Superfund site, New Mexico - SAE3-05 (SPAdes) (version 2) | ecosystem: Environmental > Aquatic > Deep subsurface >...
AACGAATAACCGGCTTATTTTCAAAAATATGTGATGAAGTAGGCAAAACGGGGGATTTCCTCCGGGATTTTTGGGATTTGTTGCGGAGAAAGTTATGTTGAATAGGTGTTTGATGGGCGAACGAAGCCTGAAAACAGGAGGCGGGAGATCATGTGCTCATTTGTTCATTTGCAGGGCAGCAAGGTTAAATTGCTAAATTGTTGAAATAAGACACTTTGTGCCAGTGTGAAGAAAAGATGTGTGCACAGCGTAACCTTCGAAATTCAATATCCGGCATCCGGTGTTTGAAATTCTAATACAACCAATTGCCATTTATAAGCACGCGATGTAGTTGGAACAAAAAGAGGGTGCCCCGAAAAAAAAGGGGCTTATTAAATTAAAACTTACTCATTGAAAGTTTATGGTTAAAATAGAACGCTGATAACGCTGATTTTATCTGTGAAAATCGCTGTCATCAACGTTCCATATCATTCAATTTATAAGTATTCTAAATTCTTATTAGCCTTTTGAGGCACCCTCGCTGTTTTTGGTCTGTTACAGAATGACATCAATATACACGTGGCTCTCGTTTCCGGCAACATCGGTACAATACACCCCAAAATGATACTCACCACACAAAACGGGTTCCAATACCCCTAGCTCACCTACTACACTATCGGGCACCACAATTTCGTGATGATGGATATGGGAGTTTTTTAACCCCGCCTCAAAATCCCAACTTTGTTCCAAAGTCCAGGGATGGCCTTCTTCACCGAAAGTTTCTGCTGATTTGTTATGCGTATGACCATCGTTGAAGTGAATATCCACTTTATAGGATTTCAATTCCACATCGTCGGAAAAATCGCACTCAAAATGTACTTCTTCCCCAATTGTCAGCGAATCCTCATTGGCTGGTTCGCCAAGTACAATTGCGGGAGGCGTATTATCCACATCATCCTTTTTGCATGATGAACCAACAACCAATATTGCCATTAAGCTTATTGCCAGTATTTTACTGTTTTTCATTTTAATATAATTTAATCATTTTAAAGAATTCAAACATGGCAGGTAATGACCATCAGTTTAGTGCCTGCCTTTTCACGGCTAACAAAACAATGCCCATTTGGGTGGTGCCCTGATTGAAAAGTAAGGATGAACGTTAGCCCCTTTGGAACAAATCTTTACCACCGGATAACCGGCCTCAAAAGCTAACAGCCATACTTGAAAAACCTGCTTTTGGATGGCCGAAACCGGGAAATATTCCAAATATAGATAGGGGCAATCTTTTGTTTGACCGTCGTTTTGCCATTCAACGCCCACGGCCTTTTCAACCAGATGGGCATGATGGAAAAACAGGAAATGGATATCGCGTGCCCATTCCGGCCACAGCAGCAAGAGCAAAAAAACTATCCCTACCGATGTCCTTTTCATCTGCATTACCTAGTTAAAATGAGAATGGGATTTTAATGGTCACTTGGATATTCCTACCCAATTCAGGGATATCCAGCTTCCGGTAATAACTCATGGAATTGTAATACTTTGTGCCGAACAGGTTTTGAACCTGTAAAATACACTGAAATGGCTGATTCCACAGTTTTGCATCTACCATTGCCGATGCTCCAAACACGGCATAACCGGGTGTCACCATTTCCCCTTGTCCACGGCTCCTGTCTTTTTCCAGGGCCCATTTCCCATTAACTGACATTGAAATAAATGCACAGGGTTTATACTTCACTTCCCAAAAGCCGTTAACCGACGGAGAAAAGGGAATGCCATAAGTTAGGATGCCTTTATTATTGAGCAAATAATTGTAGGGCAACTCCAGATTGGCTTCACAGGTCCAGTGTTTAAAAAATGTTTTTGAAACTGATGCTTCCACCCCGCTCAACCAGGCTCTTGATTGCCGATAATAATACATCCCCCCGGCATCGGGAATGGGGTGGTTCAGCTCGCCGGTTGGCTGCAAATACAGGTAATTGGTGAAATAATACCCGTAGCTGCTCAAGCTTGCATACCATGTTTCATGGTGATACTCTAAGTTCAAATCGGCATAATATCCTTCCTCATTTTCCAGGGATGCATCGCCCACCTCGAACCGGTACGAACCATGATGGACACCATTGGCGCCAAGTTCCACCGCCGTAGGAACCCGGAATGCTTTACCTAAATTCATCCGGAGCATTCCATTTTTCCAAAATTGACGCGTGAATCCCACGTGCCACGAAAAACCCGGGAAACGTCTATCCACCGGATGGCTACGTTGGGCGTAATAATCAGCCTGAGCGGCATCCCGGTTAGGCAACATCAAAACATATTGATACAAGAGACTATCGAAGAACGGGCTTCCGTGGTACCAACCCACGTCGAACCGTATGCCTAAAAACAGTTTGCTTTTTTCGTTCAGTTTCCATTCATCTTTTGCAAATATTCCACTTACTAAACGCTGGTATTTGGGCAGAAAGAAGTTATAACCTCCCGCCCTGTTGTCTATCCATTGGTTTTGGATTCCCCCCGAAATAAGATGATGGCTGACATTCGTGATTTCAACTTTGGAATTCAGGGTATAGGTCTGTAATTGAAAATCTAGCTCCAAATCGGGATCAATATCAGGTGCCTGCTGACCGGGGTAATGTGAATGAAACTGGCTCCACTCCTGGCGGTGGTTTTTCTGATAACCCATATCGAAAAAAAGCGTCCCGTAGGGCAAATAGCCTTTGGTATTGTTGGTTATTTTAAAATGGTTCACCTGCTGAAACGGGGATTCCACGTTCCTGCGGTTGCCATCATCGGCCACCTTCAATAAATCGGGTATCCCGTGAGCCCCCGGGAAAAAACCCGATTTCTGGTTTACGTTACTCACCGATACCACAGTTTTAAAGCCTGGATAAATGAACCCGAACTGCCCGTTCAGGTCGTATTCGTTTCCGGCACTGTTTTTTAGCTGCTGGTTATAAATAGGAATCTTTTGAGTGAGATACACAATGGTATCGGCAGGCAGGTGGTAATCGCCAAAATCGAGGAAACTTGTGCGTAATTTGTAGAAAAACCGGTTATTCCTCTGCTGAAAAAGCAACGACCCTCCTGTTGCCTGGTTCACCGATTTGGCCAACAGACTCAAATTGCCCGACAGCTTTTTATTTGCAGGTACCTTGTTGTTAACCACCTGGATAACCCCACCCATAGCATCGCTGCCAAACTCAATGGCTGATGCACCTTTTACCACTTCGGCCGATTCCACTGAAAAAGGATCCATCTCCAGCCCGTGGTCGGCCCCCCATTGCTGGCTTTCCTGCTTAATACCGTTTTCGGCTACCACCACCCGGTTAAAGCCCATCCCGCGTATCACCGGTTTAGAAATATTGGCTCCCACATCCATTGAATTTACTCCGGGCAACCTTTCCAGGCTTTTCACAAATGTTCCGGTAAGGTTTTCCAGAATAAAGCGCGAGTGGATAATTTCATTACTTTTTGATCCTGTGGTATCGAATCCGGATGCCTGAACAGCAATTTCACCCAACTGGCGGCTATCTGGTTTTAAAACTATTTTCAATAAAATATTCTGGTTCAATTGAATGGATGTATCCAGTTTCTGAAACCCCATAAATGTGAAACTAAACGTATAGGTTCCCTTCCTAAATTTGGTCAATTCAAAAAACCCCTGATTATCAGTCACCGCACATACTTCGCCAAAATGGACATGGCAGCCCGGAAGGTTGTTACCTTGCTCATCGGAAACCGTTCCTGACACCCGGAACTCAGCTTGTCCCCAAACAAGAATAGGGAAAAATATAACCAATAGAAATAGTAATTTCATGATGATCAGTTGAATAATAAAAAACCCAAGCATGCATGATGCTTCTCATGCAAACATGAACACAGATTTGGCTTCGCATATAAGACATAGAGTTATAAAAAAACTGCTAAGTCTTTAGCATTTAATAAAATAAAACCGGAAATATTTCAAGGAATCATGAAACGGGTGGAGCCCTGAAATTACGGGTGTTAACCTTTGAATCAATCAAAGGGTCGCGGTATAATTCAAAAGGCAGTATCTGGTATGAAGCATTAACCCTTTGAATGGGAATATGGCCGGGAAAGTCCATGGTAGCCGATTCATAAGAAAGAACCGGACATTTCGATTCAAAAACATTAAATTGAAGCCCACGAACCTCGGTATGGCAACATAAATCTTCCTCTTGCAGGTGATGAAAAATATTGTGCAACGACTGGAACAGTATGGGAAAAACAAATACCCATACTAAAAATCGGACTGTTGCTGTTTTTAAATTATGCTTCATAGTAGTACCGAGGCAAAACTATGAAAAGATTATGAAAAAATACGAATTAACTGGAAATTATTTAAAACGATTCAAAATAAGAAAGAATCCTATCCCGACTTTTGAAACCAATAAAAGCGTTTTTATTTTAAGTGTTATTCCTGATAAGCCTGTACCGCCTTTACTAATTGCTTTCGCTTTGGGAATTCAAGCACAACAGGAATCATCAAACAAAGGCCACTTGCCATCAACATCTGAGAAGATTGCCGATTCATAAAATCCTCTTTCGTAGGATCATCATTGGAAACGAGTACATCAAAAAAAAACGCCAAACCGATACCCATGGTAATTAATTGGGACGTCCTTAAATAAGAAGCTTTCTGGATATGTTTCTGACTTGAGGGATACATACCAAAATCGGAGGTTACATTCTGAAAATTCACGGGTTTGAATGCCTGTCCATGAAAACTGTACTTATATTTTTCTTGCCTTTTAAATTTGCTTCCGTTCAAAAAAGTCAATTGATCATAATACAAAATAACCTGATTATTTTCTTTGATGCTAAAAAGCCGTTCAGTCAAGGCAAAATCAGAAAGATAGCCGTATTGATACGTAACTAAATATTGATAGTTCCCATCTTGATCATATCCTTGATAAAAGTCAACGTCTTCAAGTTTAATTTTTTTGGTGTGCAGAATATCTGTCCATAAAAAAGGTTTTTGAAGTAAAGGCACTTCCTTTAATTCCAACCACCTGGTTTGAATTTTTTGACCTGATTTTAATTGAATTTCAATGGTTTGTTGTTGCGGAAATCCTACAAAAGAAATTAATAAAAGAAACGTACTCATCCAAAATTTCATAACCTTAACTGGATTCATATTACAAGTGATTATTATTGATTGGTCTAGATTACAGCCTTCAAAAGTAATTAATAAAATTGTAAACCCAACTCTTGAAAGGTAGAGTTATAATGCAATTGTTGCATTTAGGTTTCTTTAAAAAATTGAACCTGAACTCATTGTTATCGCAAAAAAAAGGTCACCCAAAAATTTCTGGATGGCCTTTGTGCTATTATTAACTATCAGAAAATTATTCTTGCTCAGCTAAAGTTTCAGCAACACTGTCGCACGAAATACTATCTCGTACACCTTTGGGTCACCAATTGCACCGGAGCCAACCCACAAGCACCTATGCCATGAACAAATAGGATTTGGGCATACTTTTCAGATGCAAAACGCGGGGATTGTAATCATCAGGTTACCTGAAAACGGCAGACAATAGGAGCCAAACAACCCAAAATGTATATTTTATAAAATAGGTGAACCAATCACAGATGTATGATACTGTTGCCACAAGATACTGTATTTAGAATTGAATGGTGTAGATCACATTAGGGAAAATAGACCATTGATAACTCGATTCGATGGAATGGGAACCCTGGTCGTAATATTCATAAACTTTTGACTGATGGTTGGTAACATTTTGCACATCCAGCTTTAACTCATGGGTGGATTTTTCACGGTCGCGCCTGTAACTAATTGAGAAATCAGCCTTAAAAACGTTATCGCCTTGTAATTCCAGGTATTGGGCCATGTCATACACCCCATTGTTTTCGTCCAGAGATGCCTGAAGATCGAGCGGTGTATAAGGGTTCCCTCCAAAATAGGTAATTTTTGCATTGACCCCCAGTGTCCGGTTTTTTGACTTATCCCCAATCCGGAATTCCTTCCCAATTAAAAAATTGCTGGCAAATTTTCCATTAAAGGCTGAATTCCGTTCAACTCCGTCAAAAGCAGTAAACCTAGAATCGAAGAGCGAGCCTGTTACCAAGAAGTAAAAATTGTTGTAGTAAAACCGCTCCACGGTCAATTCAAGCCCATAATTCCTTCCTTTTCCTTTATTTATTAATTCCCTGTCGCTCCAGCCCTGTTGCTCGTTATTCAACACATACGGGCTTGCAGGACTGTTTTCAACTGCCACATTATAAAGGTACTGGTAATATGCCTCGGCTTTCAGATACACCTGCTCAGTAATCTGGTGTTTGTAACCAATAACAAAATGTGTAGCTTTAGCCAGGCCAAGGTCTTTATTAGGAGAAGAATACGTTCCATCAATCTGAATTACTTTTGCATCGTAGGTTGAAATACCTTCAACTTTACTGTGGATGCCAATCCCCATGGACAAAACTTTTCCTGCCCCTAACTGATAATCAATACCTAACCGGGGTTCCACCGATTGGCTCTGATTTTTCAGAAAGTTCAAGTAATGGATCCCCGAAACAAAGGTTAAATCCTGATAGAGCCTGTATTTCCAATTTACAAAACCTTGTACCAATCCAGCCCTACCCCGGGAATCCTGGCTTTGGGTATAATTACCGTTCCCAATTACATCATATTTTGAAAAAATATCGTATCCTAAATCGGTATAAATCAATCCGGCCTTGATACGGTGCTGCGCATTAATCTTATTACTATAAGTAACAGCTATTTTAACCGATGTATTCACAAAATCATCGATATTGGCATCAAAGAAATTCCCCAGCGAATCGCGCATCTGATAAATACCTTTACTTTGGGTTCCTGCAATTGCTAAAGTATTCTTAATAAACGCGTGATCGTTCAATAGATAGGTATGGTTTACGCCCATTACGCCTAAACCTGTTTGAAAATCACCCTGGCGGGTAACGTATGATTCCGAATCATCAGAATAATCTTTTTGCAGAATGCCACTTTTTCCACCCAGCCCGAAAACGGAAAACGATCCCAGATTCCGGGTTGGTAAAACAACATGGAATGAAACGTCCTGATATTTGGGTACCCCATAAAAATCCACCAGACCCAAATCATCGAGTATGCCCAACGAGGAATACCGATAGTTAATTAAGTATGAACCTGTTTTACCCCGTTTGAAAGGTCCTTCGAGGGTAAAGTCGATTCCAAGGGCCTCGGCAGAAAAAGTATATTCCCTCTTTTCATTATTCCCGGTCCTCAGTTGCATATCAAAAACCCCCGAATAGGCATTTCCGTATTCAGGAGCAAAAGCCCCTGAAAAAAAGTCGGAATTTGATAACATGGCACTGTTTAGCGCATTGATTGGCCCACCTGATGAACCTTCGCCTGCAAAATGGTTGGGATTGGGTATTTCAATACCTTCGAGCCTCCATAAAATACCTTTAGGGGAATTCCCTCGGACAACGATGTCGTTATTTCCCTCGGCATTGTTGGTAACCCCGGCAAAACTTGATACCATCCGGGCCGGATCGTTAAAAGTGCCCGCATAGCGTTTGGTTTCCTCCACTGTAAAAACCTTTGCACTTACAGTTGCCATTTCATTTAACGATTCTTCTTTATTTTTTGTGGCCACAACGTTGATATCGCCGAGTTTTACCACCAATTCTGTCATCTCAACCTGAATGACAACTTCTTTTCCTGAACCTACCACCAGGTTTGGAATATATTTATTTTCGAATCCAAGGCAGCTAACCTGCAAATTGACCCTGCCTACCGGTACTTTTTCAATCCTGAAATTACCTTCCGCATCGCTGCTTGTACCCATAATGGGATCCGATGCCATAATAATTATATTGGCCCCCACGATTGGCGTTTTTGAATCCTGATCGACAATGGTACCCCGGATGGTTTGAAAATACATAGTATTCGATTTCGCGGCTAAGGTCAACAATCCAAACAGTAACATTAAAGCCAGCTTATGTTTTTTTGATATTTTTTGCATCGTTTTAAAAGATTTAAGATGAGTTTTGAACTAGAACCTTACTCCCATTGAAAATCCCGGATACAATACAACCTGGTTTCCATTGCTGTATGTCTTTTTCCAAACACTGTAAGGAGGAATTGATGAATTGTCTGTTTGAGTGTCACCTTGTTTCAGATCAGAGACCACTCCATTGAATGAAGGGCCTCCAAATAAAGACATGCCATTGCTGAAATTCCATGATGCCAGCACCTGGATTTTATTCAACAGGTTCAATTTGTTGTCCTGCCATTCATCTTCATTTACATGATAAACCAATCCTTCAAAATTCAGATCGGCTTTTGCGCCTATGGCAACCTGTGTACCTATACCATAACCATAGGACCACAATAATTTATCGTTACGGACGGCCATACCTGCCGATAAGATATTATAGAATTTTTTGGTACCTATTTTAAAACTGACCATTCCATATAATGATTCGGTGGTACCCAATTCAAAAACACGGTAGCCATTACGGACTATACTCAAAACACCAATCGGCAGGCCATTTTCAAGCGAATCGACATAGTTAAAGACCCCCAATTGAACACCTTTCAGTCTTTTCGTTATATTCACAAAACCAGCTATTTGAGCGCCATCAACTGCTCCAGTATTGAGGTTGGCAAATCCACTGATCTGTACTCCTTTCAAATCGCCAATGTTGGTATTTACAAATCCGCTGATTTGCCCCATGTGGTTGCCTTGCGAATAATTGGTAAACCCGGATCCCTGGAACCCGTTCATATCCCCATGAACTGTATTGACAAAACCTGCAAACTGGGCACCTTTCATGTCACCCAAGGTAACATTCACAAAACCAGCCCCCTGAAAGGATTCGGCTTGGCTGTTCACCACATTTACAAATCCGGCAAACTGGGCTCCATCTAAATGCCGATGGTTGTAATTTACAAAACCGGCAAACTGGGCACCTACAGTCTTTCCCATATCGGCATTAAAGAATCCGGCCATTTGAGCCCCTTTCATATCACTTTTGAGCACATTAAAGAAACCGGATGCTTCAAACCCATTAAGCCCACCTGAATAAGCTCCAAAATAATTGAGCGAAACTTTATTGATGGTATTCCACGATTCCATTCCATTGGTCCCTATAGGAGTAACCAAACTTATCTGTAACGGCATCGTCTTCATGGGTTCTTTTTCCTGTGCCGATACATTCATTGTTAAAAAAAACATCAATACGAATACTGAAATTTTAAAGGTTGTCTTCATTGCATTTACTTTTAAAGGTTAAATCATTATTTTTTATTTCATTTTTCAGGATGACAACCATAAAAAATAATACCCCTATCCGGGGTAAATAAAAATTGAATAAATGATGGATTATTATGAATAACCTATTGATAATCTTACGAATCGTATATTTTTTATTTGACTGCTATCAAAAAATAAATACCCATTGATTCAGTACAGGTAAGCCTTAGAATAAAAACAGGCACAATGGATTGAACATGCAAAGGAATCAAACGTCCGGGCAGTTAAAACCGCATCCCCAAGGCTATCCCTGCCCACATCTGCAAGCGGTTTCCGGAATAATCTTTCGTGTAAAATGGATGAAAGGCAATGTTGTTAAACAAGGATTCGGAATCTTGTATTTTTGCATTATAAACCGATACCGAAGGGCCTACTGCCAATGTAAAATATTTGGCCACACGATAACTATACCAAGGCTGGAACTTAAATAGCTTACCCACAGATACTGTCTGGTTTCCATTATCCTGTAGGGTAGAGAAAGTAAAATCGAAATCTAAAGAATGTTTCCCCTTCAGAGGCCTTTTAAACCCAAGGCCATAGGAATAACTATAAAGATTGGCTGTACTTTTCCCAAATTTGAAAATATTGTAGAATCTAGCGGTTCCTGTTTTAAAAGCTACGTTAGCAAAAAATGTTTCATCGGAACTCAGTTCCACCACATGGTAACCCTTGCGGACAAAACTAAAAAAACCAATCGGCACCCCCGACTCCACGGTATCGCAAACATTTACGGTGGCTAACTGAACCCCATTTAGTATTTGGGTTATATTAACAAATGCAGCCCCCTGGAACCCTGTATTTTCTACAGTAGCCACGTTTACAAAGCCAGCCAACTGGGTTCCGGTTACAGAACCTCCATAATTAACAAAACCGGCTCCCTGAAACGCCTCGACAGTATCATAAGCTACATTAACAAAACCTGCCAATTGAGTTCCGGTAACACTGTTGCACACATTAACAAAGCCAGCCAGTTGTGCCGCATCCACATCACCATCGGCATAATTTACAAACCCAGCTGCCTGTAGCCCGCCAATATTCTTTCCGTAGTTAACAAATCCGGTAAGCTGGGCCATTTCTACATCGCCCATAGCTACATTTACAAACCCCGAAGCCTGAATTCCGCCAATGTTTCCTCCGTAATTTACGAAACCTGCCACCTGTGCCAAACGGACATCTTTCAAAGCAACATTTACAAATCCGGTAATTTGAGCTCCATCCACATGCTGTGTGGTCACATTGTTAAATCCAGATACCTGGATGCCGTGCATTTCGCCTCTCAGGGTATTTTGAAAACCTGCCAATTGAGCTCCGGTAACCGAGCCCATATTCAGGTTAAAGTAGCCCGCCATCTGAATCCCTTCCGTATTGTTCCCGACAATATTCCCCCAACCGGCCATTTGCAAACCCTTCACGTCATTTTTAACAATGTTAAACAACCCGCCCAACTCAATTCCATCCACACTACCGGAATATCCGGCTAAAATATTCAGCGATAAATTATTCGTAGCGGTTCCGCTCAACGTATAATTGCTCCCCACAAAAGGCAGTAACGAAACCTGAAACGTTTTCTTTTCATAAACCTTCAGGTTCTCGGCATTTAACATGGTTTCGTTGGGAACCAACCAATTTACGATGCTGCTTCCATGAAGGTCGCTTTGCAATACCGTGGTCCTTGTCTGGATTTTGATCAGCTCCTTTTGTTTCGGTTGCAGCGACACATCAATCTGGACCGATTTCGAAGGACGGATCAAAAGGATGGAATCTAAGTAACCATAACGGCAATAAGTAAGCCCTTTCAAATTTAAATCGGAAGGCAACACAATCTTGTAAAACCCGATAGAATTAGAATAAGCAACTATTTTGCCGTCAACCTCATAAATAGTGGCATTGGGCAATGCCAGTCCAGTAGAGGCATCAAATACATATCCGGTAATGGTATAAGCCCCCATTCCATATTCTTTGTTCGCCGTACGTTCGGTATTTTTTTTCTCAGAATTGGGCAAAATAATGATATGGTTACCTACTACTTTATACCGCATTTTATCGGCAAACAATAGTTTCAAGGCATTTTCAACCGGTTTATTTCTGACTTTTAAAGTAACCAAGCTATCGCTACGAAAGATATCGGAATTATATGAAAAATTGAATCCACCCACTTCGCTGAGTTTCATCAAGGCTTGTTCCATCGGGATGCTCTCTACTGAAATGGAAATCCGCTTCGACAAAAGGTTTGTCTGGGCGTTAACTTCCTTTAAAAAGAGGAAGGCAACAATGCCTGCAAACATTATTATGTTGCCCTTACTCATCTAAACAACCATTCCCCTTCAATTCATACATAGTATCATAATGAACCATCTCAAACTTATAAGTGATGGCTATCAATGAAAGTATCTCATCAATGGAGTTTCCTGTAAAAGAAGCCGTATAAAGGCAATCCAGAACTCCAGGGTTACTCACCTTTACCAACACCTGATAATGTTTTGTAAGCACCTCAAATACAGTAGAAAGCTTTGTTTGTTTAAAGATGAGTGTCTGGTCGGCCCAGAACAAGTCATCGGGAGCCATCGGTTGGTCCAACAATTTAGGTATTCCTGAGGCATGGGGTAAAATCCCCTTCTGGCCGGAAGCTAATTGAACGGAAGCTGTATCACCAGTTATGCTATCAATCCGGTACAATTCTACCAGACCTGTTGCAACTGCTATTTCAACATCGCTACCACGATGGGCTTTTACACTGAATGATGTACCCAATACCTTTACAAACGCGCCACCAGCCTGAATAACAAATGGCTGTTTGGGATTGGGCTGTACTTTGAAAAAACCCTCCCCTTCCAAGATCACTGCTCTGTTCTTTTTATCAAATTTTTCGGGAAAGGAGATTTGTGAATTGCTGTTCAAAGCCACTACCGAACCGTCGGGTAAAAAGGTTTTGATCATTGTATCGGTACTGACCAGAGTCCGCGTTTGAGCCGGGAATAGCGGTCCAAAAACAATCCTGAAAATTGCCAGTCCTACTATCAGAACAGCAGCCGCACCAGATATCATCCGGAACCAATTGGTTTTTACAATAGGGATAATTTTAGCGTTTTGGTGCTGGCTGTATGAATCTACTTTTTCCGACAATAAATCCCAAGCCTGCTGAACATCAACCGCAACAGGAGTTGGGGTCAGTTTGCCCGACTCAACCCAAAGCGTTTCCAATTGGTCGAGCATTTTTTGGTTTTGCGCCGACTCAAGCAACCATTGCATGACCTGTTCCGTCTGATGGGCTGTGGTTTCTCCTAAAAGAAACTGCGCCAGTATTACTTCATCGATATGTAATTTATTGTTTTCCATCGTTTATATGGGTAAGACAATCGGATTTTGTTTTACCCCTATTTGAGTTTTATATATTTCCTAAAATCAGCAAACCTCGGGGCGGCTATATCGAATGTGTAAGTTTTAAAATCACTTTCTCGCCTACAACTTAGAGAAGCCGCGCCACTACTAAAAAGCTCATTCTCTTGACCACTCATATTACGCCTACGGAATTTATATGTTTTGTTAATAAGTTGTACTGCATGCTATTAAAATCAATTTTTTAAAAAGTGGCCCAAAAACAAGATCACCCACGGCAGGTAATCGGCCAATTCACTCCGCATAAACTTGAGTGCACTACCCATCTGGTTTTCTACCGTTTTAACCGATATGCCCAGTTTATTGGCAATTTCCTGATATTTTAAACCATCGTATCGGCTCATAATGAATATTTTCCGCCGCTCAATAGGCAACTGGTCAATGGTTTGCCTTATTTTTTGTTCCAATTCCGACACAATCATTTGATCCTCATCCGATTGTTCTTCCATTTGAATTATCCGTTCGTTATGGATTTTATGCTTCTCGCGGATATTTACATGTTTGATTACATTCAAACAACTGTTCCTTACCGCTTTATAAAGGTATGATTGTACCGAAGCAGTAATTTCAATGGTTTCGCGGTTTATCCAGAGCTTGAAAAGCACTTCCTGAACTACCTCCTCAGATGCTTCCAAATCTTTCAAAAAATTATTGGCATAAGCACACAAGTTGCTGTAATGAGCCTTGAAAAGCAGTTCAAACTGCTGTTTGTCAAGGGAAAAAACAATACTATTTTGAGCTACAGTTTCCAATCAGGTACATTCAATTGACACAAACATACAAAAAAAGTAATTTAACCAAGCACTCATTGTCCAATGATGGGATAATATCGTACAAAAGGCCATCTCGTATGAGACAGCCTTCTGTAAACTACAAAATATCAGAAATATTTTTATTCGTATTCGGCTAAAATTTCAGCTACACCGTCGGGCGAGACCCGACCATATACCTTTTCGCCGACCAATACCACCGGAGCCAATCCGCAAGCACCTACACAACGCAGGCAGCTTAATGAGAATTTGCCGTCGGGGCTGGTTTCGCCTACCTCAATCTTTAAACGGCGCTTGAATTCATCGAGTACCTTTTCAGCTCCACGGACATAACAGGCTGTTCCTGTGCAAACTGAAATCGGGTGCTGCCCTTTAGGAATCATGGTAAAAAAGGAATAGAACGTGACCACTCCGTAAACTTTGGCTACAGGTATTTTTAATTCCTGAGCCACAATTTCCTGCACTTCAGCAGGCAGGTAGCCAAACAGGCTTTGTGCTTTGTGCAACACGTTAATCAGTTCTCCCGCTTCATTGTTAAATGAAACACACACCTCTTTAAGTTTTTCAACCTCTTTCGGGTTCAGTTTTATTTTTACGCTTGACATAATCTTTTTCTTTATACGTTCAACATGAATTGGCCCCTACTCAATGATAAACTCATTCTTTTTATTGAAGTAGTGTGTATGCAACAGGTGATGCGCTTTTTCACTCATCGGGTGTTTCAAAAACTCCTCATATAATTTTACAATGAATGGATTTTCGTGTGATTTCCGAATAGGTTTATTTCTATCTTCTTGGTAAATAGCCATCTGGCGTGCTTTTAAAATAGAAGAATCGCCATGGTGCAGGGGTTGACCTCCACCACCGATACAACCACCGGGGCAAGCCATGATTTCAATGGCATGGAAATGCGATTTACCTGCTTTAATATCTTCAAGTAATTTCCGGGCATTTCCTAAACCATGAGCAATACCAATCCGGATAGGTAATCCATTAAAATCAATGGTAGCTTCGCGGACACCTTCCAAACCACGTAATTCCTCGAAATCAACTTTCTCCAGTTTCTTCTTGGTTTGAATTTCGTAAGCAGTGCGGACAGCAGCCTCAATTACACCACCTGTAGTACCGAAAATAACCGCGGCACCGGTCGATTCGCCCAGCGGATTATCGAAATCTTCGTCGGGCAATAGATTAAAGTCGATGTTGGCCCCTTTTATCAATGCAGCCAATTCGCGGGTCGAGATGGAGAAATCTACATCGGGATTGCCGTCGGTGGCGAATTCTTCACGTTGGCATTCGTATTTTTTAGCCAAACAAGGCATTACTGAAACCACCACCATATCCTTGCGGTTCACCTTTATTTTCTCGGCAAAATAGGTTTTTGCAATGGCTCCAAACATCTGCTGGGGAGAGCGGGCGGTTGATGGTATCTCTTTCATCTCGGGGAACTGCTTTTCAAAAAAGTTCACCCAACCCGGGCAACATGAAGTCAAAATAGGAAGTTTCACCTCTTTATCGCCATTCAAATGCCTGCCCAACCTATCCAAAAGTTCGGTACCTTCTTCCATAATGGTCAAGTCGGCTGCAAAATCGGTATCAAAAACAAAATTGAAACCAAGCCTGCGTAAGGCGGCAGCCAATTTTCCGGTAACCAACGTACCCGGTTTCAAACCGAATTCTTCGCCTAAGGCAGCGCGTACGGCTGGGGCAGTTTGTACTACCACGGTTTTGCTTGGATCGGCCAAAGCCCGGATTACCTGGTTGGTGTGGTCCACTTCGGTTAATGCTCCGGTAGGACAGACAGCTACGCACTGACCACAATAGGTGCAGGTCGATTTTTCCAAATCCATCTCAAAAGCCGGGGAGACAACGGCTTGAAATCCTCTGTTAACACCCCACAACGCACCAACGGTCTGAACTTCGTTACACATCATCTCGCAACGGCGGCACATAATACATTTGTCCATATCGCGGATGATGGATGGCGAAAAGTCTTCTTTGTAGGTTGACATTTCACCTTTATAATGAATCTCGCGGACGCCCAATTTATGAGCCATGGTCTGCAACTCACAGTTGCCTGATTTGGCACAAATCAAGCAATCGGCAGGGTGATCGGACAATATTAATTCCAACACCGTACGGCGGGCATTTAACACGCGCATGGTATTGGTTTTAATTACCATGTCGGTATGGGCATCGGTACAACATGCCGGGGCGAGGTTGCGGCGTCCTTCAACTTCTACCACACAAATACGGCAGCCTCCGGGTTTGTTTTCGATATTCATGTCGCCCAGACTCATATAACACAAGGTAGGGATATCGATACCTACCGAGCGTGCCGCTTTAAGGATGCTGGTTCCTTTTTCTACTTTTACGGACTTATTATCTATCGTTAAATTAACAAATTCCATTATTCAATCTCCTCTTTTAATGTATGCTAATCGCGTTAAACTTACATTTATCCATACATGCACCACATTTGATACAAATGGTCTGGTCGATGGTATGTGGCCCTTTCCGTTCACCAGAAATAGCACCTACCGGACAAACCCTGGCACAAGCGGTACAACCTACGCAAGGCTCAGTATCAATGATATACTGCATCAGGTCTTTACACACACCTGCACGGCATTTTTTATCGTGAACATGTTCCAGATATTCATCATAGAAATTATCAAGGGTGGAAAGAACAGGGTTTGGAGAGGTTTGCCCTAATCCACAAAGCGATGTGTCTTTAATTACATGACTCAGGTTCCTTAGTTTATCCATGTCAGCTAAAGTTCCTTTTCCTTTGCAGATAATATCCAATTGCTCATGCAACCTTTTGTTTCCGATACGGCAAGGAGCACATTTTCCGCATGATTCTTCTACGGTAAAGTCTAGATAGAAACGCGCTACCGACACCATGCAATCATCTTCGTCCATTACAATCATACCCCCCGAACCCATCATGGAACCGGAAGCAATTAAATTGTCGTAATCAATTGGGGTGTCCAGGTGTTTCTCGGTTAAGCAACCGCCGGAAGGACCACCGGTTTGAACGGCTTTAAACTTTTTGCCATCTTTAATTCCACCACCGATTTCATAAATAACCTCACGAAGCGTGGTTCCCATGGGCACTTCAATCAGACCTACGTTATTTATTTTTCCGGCCAAAGCAAATACTTTGGTTCCTTTTGACTTTGCTGTACCGATTTTATTAAACCAATTGGCTCCTTTCAAATAGATAACAGGTATGTTGGCATAAGTTTCCACATTGTTCACGTTGGTTGGCTTGCCCAGGTAACCAGATTCAGCAGGGAATGGCGGTTTAAAGGTAGGTTCGCCACGTTCACCTTCCATGGAATGGATCAATGCTGTTTCTTCACCGCATACAAATGCTCCGGCGCCATACCTAAGCTGAATATCGAAACTAAATCCGGTTCCTAAAATATCATCACCTAAAAGTCCGTATTCGCGTGCTTGATTGATGGCTATCTTTAAACGCTCGATGGCCAGAGGATATTCGGCCCTGATATACACCAAACCTTTGGTAGCCCCAATACAGTAACCATTTATGGCCATGGCTTCAATAACGGAATGTGGGTCGCCCTCCAGAATAGAACGGTCCATGAATGCTCCCGGGTCACCTTCGTCGGCGTTACAAACCACATATTTTTGATCGGCATGGTTTTGTGAAGCAATCTTCCATTTCATACCTGTTGGAAAGCCACCTCCCCCGCGTCCACGTAATCCGGAATCAATCATCTCCTGAATGGCCTGCTGAGGAGTCATTTCGGTCAATACTTTAGCCAAAGCAGCGTATGCATCACGGGCAATGGCTTCTTCAATATTTTCCGGGTTTATCACTCCGCAATTCCGCAAGGCAATACGCAATTGTTTTTTATAGAAACCCATGTGTTTTGAGTCGCTGATTTCTTTTTGATCGGCTGGATCTTTATAAAGCAGTTTCTCTACCTTACGGCCTTTTATCACGTGTTCTTCCACAATCACTTTGGCATCGTCAGGTTTTACCTGCACGTAAAAAGTGTTGTCGGGCAATACCTTCACGATAGGGCCCTTTTCACAAAACCCAAAACAGCCAGTCATAACTACCTGAACTTCGTCCTGAAGGTTTTTTTCATCCAATTCTTTTTGCAGTTTACCTACAATTGCATCGCTGGCTGAGGCTCTGCAACCAGTGCCACCACAAACGAGAAGATGCATTTTATATTTTGTCATTCTAATTTCCTCCTATTGGTTATTGTTGTCAATAGTTTCATAATTCACAGGGATAATTCCAGGTACCAGCTCCCCGTTTTTGATGTATTTTTCAATGATCTCATCGGCTTTTTTTGAATCTACATATCCAAAAACCACCGGATCCTGATTGGGTAATTTTACCTCAATAGTTGGTTCTGCGTAGCAATAACCCATGCAACCGGTTTGGGTAACCACTGCATCAATATTCCGTTTTTCCAACTCGTCAATGAAAAATTCCATTACTTTTTTGGCTCCAGATGCAATTCCACAAGTTGCCATAGCCACTCTCACTTGTACCAATCTTTCAGCACTGTCTCCCTTTTCCCTTAAATCAACCTTGGTCTGCAAATTTGCTTTGAGGTTTTGCAAATCGGCTAACGACTTCACTTTTACCATAAATTATATCGCTTTAGTTACTTAAAAAGATCTGATTTATATTTTGGTGCAAGTTTACGAAAAAAGTCTAACATGGGTTATATCAGTTATTTAGACTCGATTTATATAAGGGTTTTTTCATATGATTTTTATCATGTTTCAAAGGAGGTAATTTAGATAACTTTTTCTAGAATTCTTATTTTTAAATGATTAATAGGACTATCGCCCAAACAGTCACTTTCGGTGGATACAAAGATGGCAATGGAAGTATGTTTAATAGCAAACCTTTAGTTTGTCATTGGATTTTTCAAGAGAAAAGAAGTAAATTGAACCCGTCAAAAATTGCTGAATTAAATTGAACATCCCCTAGCATTCCGCACCAATTTCATTCAAGTTTTCCTGAAGCATTTCTTTTAAAAATTTCCTTACGGAAACTTCTGTGACAGGAACATTGCCTAAAATAGCCTTCACCTCCCTGGTGTCGAAGTTGAATTCGCCTTGGTCGGTTGTATGGGTAATTTTAAAATTAATGTTTTGATTGGCGGTGACTAAAAGCAGGTAGGTACCCCCTAAATCGCCCACCGGAAGTCTATCGAGATGGTTCAGGATAAATTGGGCAGAAATGATGGTACCTTTACCCAAATCGGAGTTTATTGTCATATTTCCCCCTGTCAGCTCTGCGTTTTGCTTAAACAGGGGAATACCCAGCCCTACTTTTCTTGTGGTCCGTGAAGTATAAAACGGATCGACCACTTTAGACAGTGTTTCGGCATCCATTCCTTTGCCATTATCAGTGATGGTAATTTGGTAAAGGTTCTGTTTCTTCGATTCCAAAACAGCAATCCCGATGTCATTGGCATTTGCCCTGATGCTGTTTTGCACAATATCCAGAATATGTTCTGAAAAATCTTTCACTATTATAAATGATTAGATATTAGAATTTAGATTTTAGACATTAGACTTGATTTTTAGGCTTTTACTTTCAACTTTTTACCTGTAGTCTTTGGTTATATTCCTTAAAGCGGAACGGATTCCGTCAAAGGAGCGGTGGTGCATTTTCAACATGGTAACCACGGTCCCAATATCTTTTAAAAAGTGGGCATCGGAGCTTTGAATAAATGAATAATTGTTCAGATACTTGTTAGCAGCCTTAAAATCAGCAATCGAAACATGTTTTGAGAGTTCCAAAGCTTCTACATTGAGTTCTAATGGCACAAAACCTAACTGGCTGATAATGCTATACCTTGGGCGGTTGATATGTGCAGGAATAAAAATCCCCCCCAACGAATGAACCATCTGTTCCACCTGCTCAATACTTTGATCCAGAGCGGAAATAAGAAGCCTTTCTTCCTGAAAAACAATCTGTTCTTCGCGATCCACGCATACCTGATACCCAAACTCGTCTTCACTGTTCGGAATATCCGGGAGGTGTTTATCCAAATACTGTTGAAATGTTTCAAGAAATTCGGCACTGGGCATAAAAGCCAGACAATGGGCTTCCTCTTTGGTAGTTACCTCAGCGCCACAAAGTACATACAAACCACGCTCATGGCCTAATTCCTGAATCAATGGAGCTTGCCGGGTGGTATTGTGATCGGTAATCCCGATAATGTCCAGCCCTTTTTTACAAGCTTCGTCAACAATACCGAAAGGACTCATCTCCAAATCGCCACAAGGTGACAATAAAGTGTGGATATGCAAATCGGCCCGGTAAGAATTTATCATTGATTGGAATTATACAGAAGGGGGATGAATTTTCTGAGTTTAGAATTTAAAAATGGTTATTTTTTATTTCCACATTGTTTTCACCTTATATTTTGGGATATATTCGTCAATTGTAATAATGGTAAGTTCTTCAGCAATTCCTTGCGATACAATTATTCTATCAAAAGGATCACGATGCAAAAATTCCAAATCTATCAAAACTTGTAAATGTTCAAAAGTTATTGGTAAGACTTCAATATCAAATCGCTTCATTAGCTTCGAAAGTTCATTTAACCCTCCATTTATTTCAAGTTTCCCCAAAGAAATCTTAATAGTTATTTCCCAAATAGATGCAATACTTACAAAACATTTAGTATTCAAGTTTTTAATTTGTTTGATCGATTTTTCGGGCAACCGTGTATCGCCAGTTATAAACCAAATTAAAACATGAGTATCGATCAACAATTTCATCACATATATTCTTTAAAATCATCTAAAGGAGCATCAAAATCATCGTGCATGATTATCAAACCTTTCCCACATCCGAATTTACGTTCTTTAATTTTTTCTTTCAGCTTTTGCTTTGATTTAAGAAACTCTACAAAATCGTCAACCTGTTTAATCATGGATGGCGGCAATGAGTTAATTTTTGTAAACAGCATTGTAGTAGTCATATTACATTTTTTTGTAAAGATAGTAAATTCCTAAGAGGGGATGATTTCGATCAAGCAACTAACCATTTAAAATTTTGTACAACTTTCCTGAAATTTCAAAAGCGGGTAATTCCGTTACCAACACAGGAATCCCCTCATCGTTGGCTTTTTCTAGCATATCAGCATCGGGTTGAAGGCCTTTTACCAAGATAACAGCACTGGCATCGCGCAGTGAAGCAATGGCCATCACATTTTTATGTGTCTGCAAGGTAATCCAAACATTGCCTTCGTTAATGTTTCCCATAACGTCGCTCAACAAATCGGAGGTATAAGCCCCTGTAACCTCTTTGTCCATTCCTTGTCCGCCCCCAACAAGTGTGAGCTGTAAAGTTGCAATAATCTCTTTAACAGTCATATTTATTCGTTTAAATTTCGTTGTTTTTCTTTAGCGAACCCCTTACCACGCGTTGCTCTCCCCAGATTTTGTCAATAATGGCAAATGCCGTATCCATGTTGATTTCGCCATTCTTCATCAATACTTTTTGTACAAATACGCAGTGCGACAAGGATGCGTTTCCTTTCACAATATCTTCGCTCAGCGCGCGGCACGTAGGGGCCCCACAGGCACCGCAATCTATGCCGGGCAATTGGGTTTCAATTTTTTGGGCCAGTTTCATTTTTTTCATGGCTTCGGCCATATTGGTATCGAGCATCATCATCGAGCGGGGAACCACTTCGCCCAGGGGCAGTTTCCGTTTCAAATACTCTTTGTAGTTGTTGATGCCTGAGGGCGTAATATTTCCTCCTTTTTCCCTGTTCCGGGCTACGCGGTCCTGCATCCGCTCTACAATCAGGAACCGGTTTTGGGGATTCAAGATACCTCCTGCACAACCCTCGTGGCAAGCTCGGCATTCCAGAAAATCAATGCCCGTGACCTCTTCGTTTTCCACTTTTTCCAGAAACTCCATTGCATTGTGGATGCCATCAATGGCCAAGGCCCTCCCGTTTACTCTTGAGGACTCTCCTTTGGTCAACGTCCAAAGAATCTCAAAATCATAAAGTTCAGTAGGTTCTGCTTCAATAGTATTGTCAGGGTTCCCCTCTTTAATTTTCCGATACACCCTATTGTATAAATTGTTCAGGTTTATGGCTCCGCTAACTACTGATTTTTCCTCGCCCACCGGACTTTTGATGGCTGCTATTTTAGCTGCACAAGGTGTAATATAAAAAATACCAATATCCTCTTTAGCGATACCTTTATCAATCAACTTCTTTTTGTAGAACTGGGCCGCGATATCACTGGGGGTTCCCAGTTTTAAAATATTATCTACCAGTGATGGGAATTTTACCTGAACCAGGCGGATAATGGCCGGGCAAAAAGAAGAAATGATGGGGTGTTCCCTGGAAGTATCTTCCTGATATTCGAGAATGGATTCATTGAGTATTTCAACAGCCCGTTCCACTTCATACACATGTGTAAAACCAATTTCGAGCAAGGTCTTGTAAACCTGGCTTGCTTTAATTTCGTCAGGAAACTGACCGATAAAGACCGATGGGAAAAGGGCTACCCGGTATTTGTAATTAAAAATGGTATCAAACTCATCCTGATCTACATAAATGGCATTCACCGGGCAGACCCGGTGACATTCACCACAATCAATGCATTGGTTTTCGTCAATAACTGCCTTTCCTCTCCAAATCCGGATGGCTTCGGTGGGGCACGCATTCATGCAATGAGAACAGCCAATACAAACTTCTTCATTTACTTTTAATGCATGAAAGAAAAAAGGTGCGTCCATATCGTCATTTTTCAAAAACGGTCATTTCTAGTATCAATCAGTCTTATTGAGGCTTCAGGTAAGTGATAATCTCTACCTTGGTTCCTTTACCCACCTCTGAAGTAATATTCAATACATCGGCATTTTTACTGATATTGGGCAATCCCATCCCAGCCCCAAATCCCATTTCGCGTACTTTGGGCGATGCTGTGGAAAATCCTTCCTGCATGGCTTGCTCGATACTCGGAATCCCTGGCCCTTCATCGTCGAGCACAATACCAATATGATCGGTATCAATATCTACATGAATAACACCACGGTAGGCATGGGCTACAACATTTACCTCAGCTTCGTACAATGCCACCACAACACGCCGTGTAATTTTGGGATCCACATTCAGCTTTTTTAATATTTTTTTCACTTCGCTGGATGCAAAACCCGCATTGGTAAAATCGCCGCCTTCTATATTAAAGATAAAATCCATTCCTTTTAGTATAAAGGTTTCAATCCGTACTGAAACAACAAACCCGCTACCCGAAAAACCGAGAATGGGGTTTCAATAATACAAATGTGGCTGTGATTTGCCAATTCAATCATTTCTTCGGTAGCTCTTTTGTTGCGAGCCACAATAATACATTCAATGTCGGACATTTCTGCCGTGCGGATGGTTTGAATGTTAGCCAGGCCAGTAATCAGAAGTGTATTATCTGCATCAACCGTAAGCACATCGCTCATTAAATCGGATGCAAAAGCGTTTTCAAATCCCGTTGTATTATCCAGCTGCCCGGCAACAAGGGTTCCATTGAGAAGTTTAAGGATTGCATGAATATCCATGTGCACTTATTCTGTTGATTTTTGGTAGGCAAAGGTACAATTCAGCAAGTAATAAAAGCTGACAAATGACATTTTATATGGTTTCTTTGCTATAAAACTTCGTTTAAGAAAATGAAATAGGTTAAATTATTGCATGCGAAGGAAGTTTAATAGTAAACAGGGTACCTGTTCCAATTTGACTATCAACCACAAGGGTTCCGTGGCATCGTTCAATGAATTCTTTACACAAAATCAAACCCAAACCTGTGCCTTTTTCTGATGCTGTACCCAATGTTGAAACATTTTTTTCAATATTGAATAAATAAGGCAGCCTTTCTTCATCAATGCCTACCCCAAAATCACACACTGTAATTTCCACCCAATCCTGATCTAAAGATTTCACGTTCAATTCAATCTGGCTGTCAGCGTATGAAAATTTTACAGCATTTGAAAGTATGTTGCGTAATGAAGTGGAGATCAATGAAACATCGGCCCACAATTCAATTCCATTTTGCTGTTCCAAAACGATCTGTATATTTTTTTGTTTTGCTGCAGGAGTAATGGTATCTAACACCTCCTTCAAGGCATCTTCAACCTTGAAGGATTTGCATTCAACTACCAAATTACCTGTTTGCGATCTAGCCCAATCTAACAGATTCTGAAGCAGTTTATAGGTATTTTCTGAGGTTCTGAGCATCTCTTCAAAAAACTCCTGCATTGATTCTTCCGGGATTTGATCCCTATTGTTCACCAAGAGCTCTGAAAAACCAATCAATGTATTGAACGGGCTTTTTAAATCGTGTGCAACAATCGAAAAAAACCGATCCTTGGCCCGGATAGCTGTGTCGGCGTTATCTTTGGCCAATTGAAGACTTATATTTAACTGCTTTAATTCTTCATTTTGATCTTGTAATGCTTTTGTACGGAGTTCAATAATTGCTTCCAATTTTCTTTTTTCCAGGTCCGACTTTTTGCGGGATAAACTAATGAATAAAACAATAATAGCCAATATTCCAAAATAAAATAGCGAAATGACCCAAAACTGAGTGTACCATGTTTTATAAATCTCAAAACGGTATATCAAAGGTTCGCTCCACTGATAAAAACCTTTCCCTTTGGCCCGTATTTTTAGAGTATATGGGCCATGTGTCAATTGATCGAAAACCAATTCCTCCTGATTTTTTTTAATATCAATCCACTCCTCCTTACCCCCGATGGCCAAGCTGTATTGATAAACTGTGAATTTGGAAGGATACAACGGGGCCGTAAATGCTATCTTCAACTGTGTTTTTTCCAAAAAACGTGACACTTGGTTGGGCATGTAGGTCCGGGTGCTGTTCTCAATGTATCTTAATTTAGGCATCGGTGAAGGGCGATTTTCGTACAATATTTTTCCCGATGCCAATCCTAAATTAGTCCCCATCCAAAGCGTATTGTATGAATCGATGAGCAGATTTCGGGGAGAGTTTGTGGTAGATGGCAACCCATCGAAATTGTTGAAAACCGTAAACTGCTCCCCATCAAAAAGATTCAACCCACTGGAATTTACAAACCAAAGCCTTTCATGGTTATCGAAGGTAACTGATGGCACATTTTCAATATTCATCTGGTACAAATCAATGCGCGATAATGCTTCAGTTGTATATTCCCAAATACCTTCTGAAGTTCCTAAAACAAGCTTTCCGCTTTTAGAAAAAGCCATATCATTGATTTCAAATATTTTTTTCCGCAACCCGTTGATTGGCTTGCTTAAATTTATAAATGTATCATTGGAATAATCAAATCGGAATAAATAGGAATCGAACCCATGCCCACCTACATATAGTTCACCCTGAGGATCAATCTCTAAAGTTATGAAATATTGTTCAGGATATTGAAGGAAGTTGAATTCTTTGGATGAACCATCTGGGTTGATTCTTACCAAAGTAGGCCGTGCCCGGTTTTGCAGGAACCAAATAGCATGGTTTTTATCTTCCACCAAATTTAAAATTTCTTTTCCTTTACTAGAAAAGTCAAGTGTCCGTATGGATTTATCGGGTTTCAACACCTGTATCTTTCCATTATAGGTGCTCATCCATAAATCTTTGTCCTTTTTAAGTATTTGCAAAATCAAATCGTTTGTTATCCTGTAAACTCTTTCCACGGAGTTCTCCTGCAAATTTATCCGGTCCACTTGCCATCCATCGCTATAATAAAGGCAGTTGCCGCCATCAAAAAAGAAATCCTGAATATAATTTTCTGTAACATCGGTAAACCTACTATTAAAAATCCGATTACGGAGGAGCAGAATACCAAAGTTTGTGGCCAACCAAGTCTGGTTCTGGTTATCGAAACAGATATCGTTGATAGTCTGTTGACCCGTAGCCTCGATATGTGTATAACTGAGTTTGTTTTCAAGAATCATAGCGGTGAACAATCCCTGCGACCATGTGCCTAAATAGTAATTCCCATCATGGTATTCGATAGTTGAAACTGGGTAAGGAAACTCTAAATCAAACACCTCATTAATTTTCCCGTCCCCGGAAAGGTTTATTTTTATCAACCCGTTTCCATTACCAATAAGCATATTATGTTCATCAATTTTGGCAGATGAAAACACCTCGTCACCCTGAAAAACCCATGGTTCAACAATAAGGGAATTTGAACCGGGTTCCAGTCTGAAAATGGTTCCCAGGTGGCAGACTACATAAATTATATTGTTTAATTCCAGAACCTGGTGATTCCTCACGTAATGGGTGGTATGGCAATCTTTAGGTAATAGAACCGAAATGATAGTATCTTGGGTGAGGTGAAAAATACTGGTATTATTGGCTATCCAGAGTGAAGAATCGGAAGCCTCGAATAATGATTTTGAATAATTATCATCGCGCCAATATTCAAGATTTAAAGCACTTTGAGTAAATTCCCCAAAGTAACGTCCATTATCCTCCGAAATGGTGATGAGCCCGTCGTCCGAAGCTGCAATAAAACCAAACTTTTTTGACTGGAGCAGGTTCTTGTAATAGTTTGATGACTGTTCTATATTTTCAATGGGGATAAAATCTTTCCCCTCGTGCCGTACCACTCCGCCATCGGTAGCAATCCAAAGAAATCCTTGTCCGTCAATAGCAAAAGCTTTCACCAAATCGGTAGGCAACCCATCTTCCTGATGGTATTCTTCCACGCCAAATTGTGCCTGCAAGTGGTTGAAAAAAAACAACAGCCCAAAAACAAAAAAAATGTGCAAAGCTTTTTCCATCCTTGTAAAGTTATTGAAAACAATATGTTGCGCATTCGGATTGATAATGAGATACCTCAGTTTACAAACCGATGTTGGTCAATAAAATTTATTATTTCAACCTGATTTCAATCATCCTGAAGATATATAAAGCGGTGGCTATTGTATTTTAAGCAACGGTCATTTCATTTTTTAAAATTCAATTATCACACCAACCGAAGGCAAAACGGTTCCGCTTCCCTCGGTCGGAATATAACGCATCCTGTATTTTTGCTGTTCAACAGAATCTGTAGGGTTTATAATAATTTTATTCCCGCTTTCATCGGTAGCCACGGTTAAAATGTCTTGCGAATCGGACTTTGCATTTAGTACATTTTGGATATCGAGGTAAAACATGAGCGACCATTTTTCGAAATAATAACTTTTATCTACCCTAATATCTAATTGTCTAAAGGGGCTAAACCTTTCCTGGTTAAACTTCCGGTAGTCAATAAAAGCCCGTTGCCGCGATTCCCAAGCTTGCACATAACTTGTTTTTTCCACATCGTCAGGTGTATAAGGAGTTCCACCGGCAAACCGGTATTTAAATCCAAAATCCCAGTTCCGTTTGAAGCTGCGGGTGGCAATAATATTGAACAGGTGTTTGCTGTCCCAAGCAGTAGGGATGTATGTTCCATGCGCATCTAAAAATTCACTGCGGACAAATGTGTACGACAGAGTGGTATTAAAACCAAACAAGTTTGTGTGCCTTGCATACAATTCCACTCCGAACGATCGGCCTTTGCCAATGGGTAACAATTCTTCGTCGCCAAAAGTTCCATAATCGCCTCCTTTACTGGCTATCGCTACAGAATCGTTCACTGAAAATGGATAATAGTTGTACTTTTTATAAAAAGCTTCTACCGTTATCTTCGAGTTTTCATCCAGAAGGTATTCAATTCCCCCTACCAAATGATCGGACTGTATATAACGGATTCCATTTTCTTTATTTACCAGCACTCCCGTTTGCCCACCATAGCCCATTGAGGTATAAGCTGGGAGTTGGAAAAACCTTCCGGTATTAAAATTTAGCGCCCATTTTTCATCAATAGGGAAACTCAACGACAACCTTGGGCTCATTTGTTTCATTAAATTATTCATCCCTGAAGAATAACTGTTGGCATCGGCCCGCAAACCAAAAGATACAATCAACCGTTGATTAAAAATACCTTTGCCCACTTGCCCAAATGCCCCCCACTTGAACATATCGAGTTCTGTTTCATAATCAATAGTGGTGGCTCCTGACGATAAAAACCGAAGCTGATAGGTGTCGTTGAAGTATTGGGCGTACTGCAAATCGGCTCCATAATTTATTTTAAATCCATTATCGGTCCTGAGGGTATTTTCGTAACGGGCTTTGGTTTCAATTTCCGACGATTGGTAATCGAGAATTTTTAAACGGTCTTCCTCAATGTTATTAAGGTATTTGTAGGAGCTATTGTTCAAGTGATTCCGGCTGATTGCCAAGGTATGGTATCCATTTTCGCGGTAGTGTTTGTAGACGCCTCCAACGGTATAATTCCATTGTTTATAGATGGGCAAATAGCCTAATAAATACCGTTGCTCTTCGGTTTCATCCGACTCCAGATTCAAAGCTGACCGGTCAAATGCCCCCAACCCGATAAAGGTAATTTCGTTTTTTTCGTTGATGCGCGATTTTATTTTAAACTGGGCATCGTTGTAAGTTGGCAAAAATGGCAGCCCCAGTGCTGAAAACAAAAATTGAAGATAGGAACGCCGGACAGAAAAAACCATGCTGGTTTTATCCGCCAAAGGGCCGTCCATGGTAAAAGCAACATCAGAGGCTCCCACAGAAACCCTGAATTTCATTTTCTCTTTATTGCCATCTACTTGTTTAAAATCGAGCACCGAGCTCAACGCATTTCCACGGTTGGCCGGAAAAGCCCCACTGTAAAAATCGACCGAACGGACAAAATCCACATTGATAATTCCCACCGGGCCGCCCGATGCTCCTTGCGTAGCAAAGTGGTTTAAGTTTGGAATCTCCACTTCGTCAATATAAAATCGGTTTTCGCTGGGACCACCCCCCCGCACAATAACATCGTTTCTATAAGGCACTGTACCTCCAACTCCGGGTAAAGACTGAATCACTTTACTAATGTCGCGGTTTCCGCCCGGATTCTTTTCAATATCGCCTACCCCTAAACTACGCATAGATAGGGGGCTTTCCTCCTTTCGCTGAAAAAGTGAAACTTTCACATTCACTTCGCTCAACTGGGTTGAAGTTTCGTTTAGTTTGATTTCAATATAAGCAATTTTGGCGTTGGTAACTCTGATTTCGGTAGAAATAACCGTTTCAAAGCCAATAGATGAAACCTGAACCTTCACAAAACCGGGATCCAATCCAAAAAATCTAAAACGCCCATCAAAACCGGTTACCGAACCAATTGTGGTACCATAAATAACTACATTGGCAAAGGATACTGGTTCATTGTTGATGGAATTGATAACCAACCCCTCCAAACTTCCTTTTTGTGAATAACCCAACAAAGTACATGGCAAAAGTAAAACAAATACTAAATATTTTCTCATAACTATAAGCAAAATAATTTTAAATTTAATACGTTTTAGTTCTATTTAAACATTTATTAATTGTTTTTGTTTCAATAATGAGAATATATTATACGAATACGTAATTTAATAACAATGATTTATAAGAATCTTTTAGAATTGGTCCAATACCTAGAGCTTTTTGAAAATGAAAAAGTAGATCAGCCCTTCCGGATAGAAGATTTTAGTTATTGGCTCATGGAAAAAGTATCTTCAAAACCTCGCTCTTTAGAAGATATAGCCAGCTATGAAAAGGATTCCATCGCCATGCAGCCGCCCGATGTACAAATAAGCATCCTCATTGGACGTATGTCTAAATATGCCCGTGTTTATGCGAAAAAAATCCTTTCACACACAAAACTTTCCGGGCTCGATGACTATGCCTTTATGGCTACCCTCATGTTTCGTGAAAGCATGACAAAAACCGGACTTACCCATTACAACCTGATGGATTCCATTACCTCGGGTGCCGACATTATCAAAAGACTGCTGAAAGAAAACTATATTGAAGAGTTTGACGACCCTATTGACAAGCGCTCCAAAAGAGTGAGGATAACAACTCAAGGGAAAGCGGTGATGTTTCAAGTTTTTAGCGAGATGGAAATTGTTTCCGCAATTACTACCGGAAATCTGGACAATAATGAAAAACTACATCTTCTCGGTTCGTTAAAAAAACTGGATCACCTGCATAAAAATATTTATGACGATGACCGCAAAGAGGAACTACAAACAATAAAAAATAAATATATCAGAAACCTAAATAACACCTAAAAGTCTGAAATTATATTCAAATACAGAACAATTGAAACACTAAAGTGTAATATTGTTTTGAAAATAATTAAATGTACATGCTATGAAGACAATTTCTTTTCTCTGGAATTTCAGAATTCTTTTCATTGTATTTTTTGTGTTTACATCGTGCGATAAAAACGAAGATACGGATACTACTGATCTGGAATTGTACAACCTTGCCAAGGCTACCGAAGGATTTACCTGGTACAAGAACAGCGATGCTTTGCTAGACAAAAGCATTGGCAGTGGCCATAGCCAACCCTTTTTGCGGACCCGTTACAATAGCATTGCAGCTACCCAGCTCGACACTCTTGGGAAAGTAATCGCTGGAACTGATTTTACTGAAGGCTCGTTGATAGTTAAAGAGTTGTACGGAAACCAAACCACTCTTGAAATGTATGCCATCTTATACAAACAATCGAAAAACAGCAATGCCGATGCCAATGGCTGGGTCTGGGGTTACGTGAACGCCAATGGTACCGTGGCCGAGCCTTCGGCAAATAAAGGTGCCGGATGTATCAGCTGCCATGGGCAATCAAATAATGTCGATTACACATTGATGAACAAATATTTTCCTTAATTTTGGTTTCGGATTAATTTGAAATCATGCTATGAAAAAAAAGGATAATTCTGCTCACAAAATCATTTTCCTATCAATTGGGATTTTTCTTTTGATTTCATTCAATTCTTTTTCGCAAGACATTCCTGCTGAAAAAAGCCTTCTTGTAAAACTTCCTTTAACATCCAGCATATTTGGCGATGTAATGACAGAAAGCGCTGCTTTGGGTATGGGTATTGAATCGTTCATAAACCCCCACTATAGTTTCAATCAAGATATTTTATACGTGTTTCATGTGCTGCGTGATAACAACCTATTTGTTGAACCTGTGGAAAAAATCAATGGCATAAAGTCAAATACCGGGCTTCGAAGGTATTTCAGCAAACAATATCCGCAAAGTGGCTTTTTTGTATCCGCCGATTGGTTAAACCTTTACACCCATTGTATAAAAAAGAATGGTGAATTTGAATGGGATGTCAACAGGTTCCGTACCCAATTAACAGTGAACCCAGGACTTCTTGTATATAACCAGCCTAATAAAACAGGCGTTTTAACATTTGAATTGCTTGCAGGCGCCGGTGTTGGCTATGTATTTGCCAACACAGATATTGATAAATCACTGATTCCAAACGACTCCTACAGCAAACCAGGGTTTTACCCGTGGATTAATGTGGATTTCAAAATCGGGTTCAAACTGAAATAACTTCCTATTCAAAAATCATCATCTGGAAAATTTTCAACTCTTAAAGACCTGTTCAAAACTTCGGTATCGAAAAGAAAATTGATGATTTTCCATCACTCCTGGAACCACCTGTTGATGAGCCAAGAATATTTCATCGGTTTTTTCCCGTCCAAATATAAATCTAAAAATCGACGATGGCATTTTTAACGCTGCCCATGCCCGTGAATGTTTTTTCAATAGCTGGGTAAAACCCCATATAGATATTGTATCCGGACTTACCACATTCACAGGGCCTTGCAATGTTTCATCATTTAAAACAAGTTCAACCATCCATTGTAAATCTTCCAGGTGAATCCACGACATCAATTGGGAACCATTCCCCGGGCAAATAGCCAATCCTCGATTTGCCATTTTTTTCATCTGCCAAAGGAATCCACCTTTGGGGCTTATCACAATTCCGAACCTAAGAAATACTTTACGGGTAGAGGATATTTGGCAATTTGTCAGTGTATTTTCCCATTCATCAACCACCTGTGCCAAAAATCCTGAGCCCTTAGGTGCTGTTTCATCCACCGGGGTTTGTGTGTTAAACCCATAATAACCAATGGCCGAAGCCTGAATCCAGGCTTTTGGTGGTTGCTCAAGCCCAGAGATAATTTGTTGTAATTTTTCAACCGATCGGGTACGGCTTTCAAGTAGCTTTTTCTTGTTCTTCTTGTTCCACCGCAAGGCTACAATATTCTCTCCCGCCAAATTGATAACAGCATCACATGCGTATAAAACAGAATTCACTTTGATTTCAGATACATGCGGCCAAAGCAGAATGGTTGCCTTTTCAGGAAACGTTGCAATTGTCGATTGGGAATTCCGGGTCAAAACCTTCACTTCGTACCCCTGTTCAACCAAAAAATGAGTCAATGCCTGTCCAATAAAGCCGGAAGCTCCGGCAATCAATATTGTCCTAATATTCTCCATAACCAGAAAACAAAAGGTTCGGCGATTGGTTCAACACTGATAAATATTGTCCTTTGATTCCACGAGTCATCGGATGACTTTTTTGATTTCGATACCCTTAGCATTAATTATTTAGTAATTTTATTTTTGCAGTCATCCGATGACTATCAGGGAATTATAAATTGAATCTGCCGATTTTAGATAATCATTCAACCAATTATAATTCCTTCTGCAAAAACTGAACAGCCTTTTCAATTTCGGGATACATTACCTTATCTTCATCAATAAAGGCTACCTTTTCGCGGAAACGTGTTACAAATTCCTCAACAAACACAGAGGGTCTCAACGGTTTTCTCAAATCAAGTGCCTGTGCAGCGTTCATCAATTCAATGGCTAAAATACGCTCCACATTTTCAACCACGCGTAACGCTTTGGTGGCGGCATTGGCGCCCATGCTCACGTGATCCTCCTGCCCGTTGCTCGACACAATGGAATCGACACTGGCCGGCGTACACAGTTGTTTGTTTTGGCTCACAAT
>Ga0209016_1000804_pt1 | contig 32307 bp, 33 predicted proteins | sample EPASupsiteSAE305_FD_187265 | JGI IMG/M metagenome (GOLD analysis project Ga0209016, IMG submission 187265) | Bioremediated contaminated groundwater microbial communities from EPA Superfund site, New Mexico - SAE3-05 (SPAdes) (version 2) | ecosystem: Environmental > Aquatic > Deep subsurface >...
TATCCGATGTATGATTTTGCCCACTGCTTATCTGACTACATCGAAGGGGTAACGCACTCTATCTGTACTTTAGAATTTGAAAACAACCGTGACATTTATGACTGGGTTTTAGACGCGCTTGAACTTACTCCTCCTCGTCCGTACCAACACGAATTCGCACGTTTGGGCATGAACTACACGGTGATGAGCAAACGAAAACTGTTAGAACTTGTCAATGGCAACTACGTAAATGGCTGGGATGACCCTCGCCTTCCAACGATTGCTGGCTATAAACGACGTGGTTATACACCAGAATCTATCTTAAATTTTTGTGACCAAATCGGTATCGCTAAAGCGAACTCCATGGTCGATGTCGCGCAACTTGAATTTTGTATTAGAGATGATTTAAACAAAAAAGTTCCACGCGTCATGTGTGTGCTTGATCCACTGAGAGTGAGCATTGAAAATTATGAGGGTGAAGAAGAGATTGACGCTTCGTACTATCCGCATGATGTTCCTAAAGAGGGCTCACGCAAACTGCCTTTCTCTAAAGAGATTTACATTGAACGTGATGACTTTATGGAAAATCCTCCAGCAGATTATTTCCGTCTGAGTCCAGAACAACCCGTGCGCCTCAAACACGCCTATATTATTAGCGTTAAAGAGGTCATCAAAGATGCTCACGGAAAGATCGTAGAAATCAAAGCAACCTACGCGCCTAATTCCAAAAGTGGCGAGGACACCAGCGGCATCAAAACCAAAAGCGCGATTCATTGGGTAAGTGCCAAACACGCGAAAAATGTTGAAGTACGTTTGTATGAAAGACTCTACAAAGTTGATGCGCCTGAAGGGTTGGAAGATCTTAACCCTGATTCTCTGCATATCCTTAAAGATGCGTATGTTGAGCCAGCTGTCATTAGTGAAAAACCTGATGTGAGATTCCAGTTTGAAAGACAAGGTTATTTTTATGCTGATCCAGTGGATTATACGGATGCAAAACCTGTCTTTAATAAAATCGTAGGTCTTAAAGACTCTTGGGCAAAAAAAGCGGAATCTACCGAAAAACCAACACCTAAACCTCAAGCTCAAAAAGTTGCTCACGTTGAAGGTGAAGTTGCACCTATGAATGAGGAAGAACAGGCACTCTTTAGTACATACACAACCGAATTAAAGCTTAATGCAGAAATTGCCAATACCCTTGCGCGCGATGTTGAGCTTTCACGCTTTTACAACGAAGCGCTTAGTGTATTTAAAAGCCCTATTACGCTTGCCAATATTATCGCTAATGATGTCGCACGTGAATTGAAACAAACAAGTGAACTCAAATTCAGCGCAAAAGAAGTTGCAGAACTCGCTAAAATGATCGATGAAGGTGTTATTTCAAATAAAATCGCAAAGCAAGTCTTTGAAGAGATGGCACAAACAGGAGCGCAACCAAAAGCCATTGTTGAAGCAAAAGGGCTTGTTCAAATCAGCGATCCTGAGAAACTTAAACCTCTCATCGATGATGTCATCGCAAAAAATCCTGACAATGTCGCAAAATACAAAGCAGGCAATACCAACCTTTTTGGCTTCTTTGTAGGGCAAGTGCTTAAAAGCAGTGGTGGCAAAGCAAATCCAAGTGTTGTCAATGACCTTGTAGCGGAGAAACTCAAGCATGTATAGAGTTTCCCTCTTCCCTACGCGTGATCTGCACCTAAGCGACCTTAGAGTTGCTTTGATAAATTACATCTGTGCAAAACAAACGGGTAAACAGCTTATCGTGCGTGTTGAAGATGGCGATAAGGCACACATTATTGAAGGGAAAGACCAAGAGCTTTTAGAGATGTTAGCGCTTTTTGGTATGAGCTATTCTCATCTTTACTACCAAAGCGACAATTTTAAGTACCATCTTCAGTTTGCCTCGACGTTATTGGATAGAAAAAAAGCGTTTATCTGTTTTTGCCCAGAGGAGAAAGCAACTCCGTATGATGGCACATGCGAACATCTTAGCAGCGATGAAGTGTTAAACAACCCAAACCCCTTTGTGATTCGCATGAAAACAGAACCTATTAGTGATAGCTTTGTTATTATGGCGCGAAACAAATACCCAACCTATACTTTTGCATGCGCGTGTGATGACATGCTTCAAGGCATTTCTACCATTATCCAAGAGGAAAATCATCTTGCAAACAGCCCTAAAGAAGAGCTTATCCGTCATGCTATCGGCTATGATCAAGCCATTTCCTATACACATCTTTCTAAAATGCTTGAAGGAGAAATAAGCGTTAAGTGGCTTTTAGATCAAGGCTATATGCCTGAAGCGATTGTAAATTATCTTCTGCTTTTAAGCACTCCAACACCAACAGAAATCTTCACGCTGGAAGATGCACTTTCATGGTTTGACATTGCTACTATTTTCAAAGATTCTGTGTATTTTGATATGGAAAAACTTGGTTTCATCAACCGTGAACACATCAAAAAGCTCTCTGATATGGAGCTGTCAAAACGCATTGGGTATGCGTGTGAAAATATTGGGAAGCTAGCAAAGCTTTACACGAAAGAAGTGAGCACAACCCTTGAAATCAAACAAAAAATAGATGCTATCTTTGACAAAAAAGAGCCACTTGCGACCTTTGAGGCAGAGAGTAAACTACTTCAAGAGCTTATTTTCAATGCGCCCTATTTTGAAATGTTTGATGAATTTCAAGCCTATTTGCTAGAGAAAAGCAACCTACGTGATGAAGCGTTTTATAAACCGCTTCATTTTTGGCTAAGCGGGTCAGATCAAGGTCTTGAACTGGCTCTTATGTATCCACTGATTAAAAACTATCTGAAGGAGATTGTTAGATGATCGTTTTAGCGACACTCATTGAAGCATTTGCCACTATTTTACATACTTTAATCAACATCTATATTTGGGTGGTGATTATTGCAGCTCTTATTACCTTTGTGCGACCTGATCCGTACAACCCTATTGTGCAGATTCTCTTTCGCTTAACGAACCCAGTTTATGCCTTTATTCGAAGGCTTGTTCCAACCCTTATTGGTGGGATCGATCTTGCACCGTTGATTGTAATTTTAACATTACAATTTATTGATCTTTTTGCAGTTAAACTTCTTTTTGCGCTCGCCAATGCTTTATAAATTTTTTATAGGCCTTTTTCTCTGCCTTTGTATTTGCATTGACCTGTTTGCTGATGAGCCTGTAAATTTTGCCTTTTTCAATGATAAACCACGCAGTCTTGCGAAAGATTTTTACATCTACGAATATGTACAAAGTGATGCGGTCACTCCCAAAGAAGCTAAAGCGCTCTTTGGGATGGTGCATACCATGAACATGCGCTTTTTCCACCTTTTTGCAAAGAAAATGGACAATCTTGAGTATAAAAAAATCTCTAAGTGTGTTGATTTAGACGTAAGTGCTTTATTAAAAGAAGATGACGAATGTCTCAATATGGGGATTAATCTCGCGAAAGTGACTTCACTTCCTAAAGGTCAACTCAAGCTCATCAAACCTCGCCTTAAACACAATAAGGAGCTTGTCAACCTTATTACGTTGATGGAAAATGAGAATGTTTATGAAGCAGCTCTTAATAGTGATATAAACACCTTTCTAACCCTCTTTAATGGCAGCATTACTGCCTATAAAGCTGCCATTTTCAATCAAAATATTATTCCAAAAGAGCAGATGGATAGACTTTCCCACTCTGCGAAATTCAATCAATTTGCCTACAATGTCGCGCAAAATGATAAACTCGATAATGTTCAAAAATCACTCTTATACGTAACTCCTGCAGCGGGAGTAAATGCCAAAGCACTCTTTTATTTAGGACTCAATGCGCTTAAATACGAAGAAAAAGAACGTGCCCTTTACTTTTTTGAACTCTCGAATGAACGCTCAACCAAAGGAGAAGAGAAAGACAAAGCCCTCTTTTGGCAATACCTTGTCACAAAAGATAAACACTATTTAGAGCGCATCGTACAAGACAATGACATCAATATGTATTCTCTTTATGCGTATGAGATGCTTGATTTGCCATATAAAAATATCGTCTCACCTGTGCTTGAAGGTACTCACCCAAGTTTCAATGTCAACGATCCTTTTGCATGGATCAAAGTAATGAATAAAGTGTATCATATGAGTAGTGAAGAGGTTGAAACACTCGCACAAAGTTTTAAATATGCCAATACTTTGCCGCATTACAGCTATTTGATGGAGCGTGCTACACGCTATAGCAAGAACTATTACCCTATCCCATATCCTGAAGAGATTAGCAGTTATACAATTCATCGTCAAGCGCTTATGCTAGCTATTGCACGTCAAGAGAGCCGTTTTATCCCCTCTGTTGTCTCAACATCGTATGCCTTAGGAATGATGCAATTTATGCCATTTGTCGCTCGCGATATTGCAAAAAAAGAGAAGCTGGAAGATTTTTCAGTCTCAGCTATGTTTGATCCACGTATCGCCTATCTCTTTGGCAATATTCATCTAAATTTCTTAGAAAAAAGCTTATACCATCCTCTTTTTGTGGCGTATGCGTATAACGGTGGAATGGGCTTTACGAAAAGACATCTTCAAGCAGGTGCGTTTAGTGATGGGATGTATGAACCATTCTTAAGTATGGAGACTATGATCAATGAAGAGAGTCGAGAGTACGGTAAAAAAGTACTCGCGAACTATGTCGTGTATCGTCATCTTCTAGGAGAAGATGTTTCGATTAAAAATCTTTTCGAAATTTTACTGGTACCCGCTGCGACTGATCGCTTTCGAAACTAATTTCCATCTCAATTTCATCTGTTTTTGGTGCTTGGACTAACACATAGTTGGTCCATGCATTCGTTGTTGGAAGTAATTTGAGCAATGGATAATCTCTGTTTAAAGGAGAGACGGTAAGATTTTCATCGGAACCATTGACTTGAAAACCAGAAAGTGTTACTTTTTCGAACGCGCCATCGCCTGATGCTTTGTATGTTCCAACAATAAATTTCTCACTCTCTTGTGTCACTAATTCGTGATTGATTGGATTAATGTAGGTAATAATGACAAAAGTTTTTGAGGTTTCAGAATTTTTTATTTCTATTTTTTTCGAGTTTGCCATACTGTAGTCAAGTGTTTTTTCATCCATATTATCAGCCAATTTTGAAGCACACCCACTCATTAAAAACGCTACTAAAACCACTGCCGTAAAACGCATCATCATTCCTCATTCTTAACTCTTGCAAATATCAACTCATCAAAAGCTAAATCTTTTTTTGCTATTATTACTATGATAATAACATAAAAAGCAGGAAAAAATGAAATCCTTGGCTGTTGCATTTACAGGACCATCGGACAGCGGAAAAACAACGCTCATCCTCAAAGTGGCAAATATTCTGAAAAAAGAGTATGCGTTAGCCATTATCAAAAATGACCCCAGTGATAAAGCCGTCTTCGATGTTGAGGGCAAAGACAGCTGGAAGTTTGCACAAACAGGTGCTGAAGTAGTTGTTACATCGCCTACGCGAACGACACTTTTTTCCAAACGTCATAAAAGTTTGGATGACATCATCGCAATGTTAGGTGATTTCGACTTTTTGTTGGTAGAGGGGCTCAAAACATTACCATTGCCTCGTATTGCGATTTTTCGCAATTCGCTCAATGAGGACTATTTTGACTGTTCTGACGCAATTGCGATTGATGACAGCATCAACGTAAGCGACTATAACATCCCTTCACATATTGCGATTTTAGATCTCAACAACCCTGAGCAAGTCGTTGCTTGGATACACACTCATGCTAAGAAAGTGAAATAACATGCAAGAAATTTATGACGCTATAAAACGTTCCGCTATTCGAATTCGTGAAGCGATTGAGTTTGATGATACAGGTTATTCTGAGAACATCAACTCTACAGGTGATACCCAACTCAAACTGGACATCAAAAGTGACCTCATCATCGAAGAAGAGTTTGCTAAAGTTCTTTCTATCAAAGAAATTGTCAGCGAAGAGAAAGAAGACAAAACGCCTCTGCATGACAATGGCATCTATGGCATTGGTTATGACCCGCTAGACGGCTCTAGCCTCATCGATGTGAACTTAAGCGTTGGTTCTATCTTTGGAATCTATGAAGGTGGTTACGATGGTAAGCATCTTAAAGCAGCGGTCTACGTAGTCTATGGTCCTCGTGTGGAACTTGTCATCGCCGAAGATGATGTCAAAATGTACCGTCTCAATAAAAACAACGAATTTGTTTTCATCAAAGAGATCAAACTCAAAGAAAAAGGTAAACTCAACGCTCCTGGTTCAACCCAAATGTGTTGGGAACCTAAACATAAAGCCCTTATTGATGCCATTTTTGCAGATGGGTATCGTTTGCGTTACTCTGGTGGTATGGTGCCAGACTTGCATCAAATCCTCCTCAAAGGTGGCGGACTGTTCTCTTATCCTGCAACCAGTGATGTACCTAAAGGCAAACTTCGTATGATTTTTGAAGTCTTCCCTTTTGCATTCGTTTATGAAAAAGCGGGTGGCGAAGCGATTGATGGTAAACGAAGAGTCCTTGACTTATGCCCTTCTCATCCGCATGATACCACACCATGTTTCTTTGGCTCAAAAACAGAGATAGAACGCGTTAAGAAGTGTTATGAGTAGTGAAGTAACTGATATTTACGAACAAGATTTGCAAGAGAAAAAAGTACTCCTGCAAGCATGCCAGCAAAATAAAAATGTTGTGACATGCAGCGATTGTGAAAAAATGTTTGAGTGTGACACCCGTAAAACTTATGTCAAAGCTGTTTACGAAAGTATGGCTAAAGGACAAGGTGGCGGATTTGAGTTTTAACAATATTAATGAATCAATTTAACTAGGAAGAACGATGTCTCAAAAAGCCTATATTACAACCCCGATCTATTATGTTAACGATGTTCCTCACATCGGACATGCGTACACGACCATTATCGCAGATACCATGGCACGTTACTACCGTCTTAAAGGCTATGAGACCTATTTTCTAACAGGTACCGATGAACACGGTCAAAAAATTGAGGAAGCCGCAAAAATGCGTGGTAAAACACCTCAAGCCTATGCCGATGAAATCAGTGGAAAATTTAGAGCGCTTTGGGATGAGTTTGAAATCAGCTACGATAAATTTATCCGTACAACTGATGCTGAACATAAAACAGGCGTTCAAAAAGCCTTTCAAGTGATGTTTGATAAAGGTGACATCTACAAAGGTGAATACGAAGGTCACTACTGTGTCAGCTGTGAAACATTTTTTACAGACACCCAGCTTGTTGATGAAGACAAATGTCCAGACTGTGGCAAGCTCACACGCTTAGTCAAAGAAGAGAGCTACTTCTTTAAACTCTCCAAATACCAAGAAGACCTCATCAAATGGTACAACAATGATGAGAAATGTGTCCTTCCAAAAGGCAAAAAAAACGAAGTCATCAGCTTTGTTAAACAAGGACTTCGTGATCTTTCCATCACACGTACCAGCTTTGACTGGGGTGTGAAACTTCCTGCTTCCATGAATGATGACAAACACGTTATGTACGTTTGGCTTGATGCCCTTCTTAACTACACAACTGCTTTAGGGTATGGTACCGATGAAAAAAACATGGACTTCTGGCCTGCAACCATTCATCTTGTGGGTAAAGATATTCTTCGTTTTCATGCGATTTACTGGCCAGCATTTTTGATGAGCCTTGGTTTGGCTCTGCCAAAACACGTTGCGGCACACGGCTGGTGGACACGTAATGGCGAGAAAATGAGTAAAAGCAAAGGCAATGTCGTCAATCCAAAAGAGGTTGCAGACGCGTATGGTTTAGAAAATTTTAGATATTTTATGCTTCGTGAAGTTCCTTTCGGTCAAGACGGCGACTTTAGCCAAAAAGCGTTAATGGACCGCATCAATTCAGACCTTGGGAATGAACTTGGCAACCTGCTCAATCGTATCATCGGTATGAGTGGCAAATACAGCAATGGTGTTGTTAATTCTAAAGATGTAAGCAATTTCCATGCAAACGAACTTGCGGCAGTTGATGAGATTTTAAAAAATGTCGAAAACAACCTTTTAGAGCTTCAAACGAACCGTTATTTAGAAGATCTATGGAAAGCCCTTAGTATTGCAAATCAAGCCATTACCGTACATGAACCATGGGTAAAAATCAAAGAAGGCAAAGTTGATCAAGCACTCGCACTTGTTGCATTGGTATCCAATATCTTGGCACGCGTTGCGATTTTACTCCATCCTGTTATGCCTAAAACAACTGTAACGATTGCTAAAGCATTAGGATTTGACATTACAACAGCAAACTATGATAAATATGTTGTGAGAAAAAGCTTCTTAGATGAATTTACAATTGAGAAAGTGCCACCTCTTTTCCCACGTATTGAAGAAGAACTGATGGCACAGCCAACACCACCTGTTGTGGTTGAAGCTACACCTGCGAAAAAAGATAAAAAAGAGGCAAAAATTGAGTCTATCATTACTATTGATCAATTTTTTGAGACCTCACTCAAAATTGGAACTGTTTTAGAAGCGAGTATCTTAGAAGGAAGTGATCGTCTCTTAAAACTCAAAGTAGATCTTGGTGAAAGCGAGCCTAGACAAATTGTTGCAGGTATTCGCGAATATTACACTCCTGAAGAGCTTATTAACACTCAAGTGTGTGTTGTAGCAAACTTGAAACCTGCAACCATCAAAGGATTACTCAGCCAAGGTATGTTATTAGCGGCTAAAGATAAAGAGGGACTTTGCCTTGTACGACCTGAACGTCCACGCCAAACTGGCGCATCTATTGGATGAAAATAGACAACTTTGTACGCATCATTGATGGGAGGCTTATTACAACGCCTCCTATTGATGCGTTTGCTACTATCTGCCTCGATGCCTCTCGTATCTCACATGGCGACCTTTTTATTGATATTAACACATCACGCGAACAAATTCATCAAGCCCTTTTAAAAGGTGCTTATGCCATTGTTACTACCCTTTCATTTGAACACGAAGATGATGAGTGCGCTTGGATTGAAGTACGCTCTATAGAACACATCCTTATCAAACTTTTGCGTTATACCATTACACAAAAGTCACTTGAAATGATAGTACTCTCCCCTGTACAAGCTGCTCTTTTAGAGATGATTCAAACACCTCGCAGTATCAAATACTTACGAGATGATCTTTTCACGATTTCTAAAACCATTCTCGCGGCAAAAGAAGAAGATCGCTTTTGCCTTAGTAATCGTGCATTAGCTGAACAAATCGCTCCTGTTGCACACAGAGTTGAAACAACACTTCATACAAAGCCAACGATCACTCCAAAAGGGTTATTTTTGAGCTCTTTTGGCTACCAAGATCGCTATTATGTAGAGCAAAAAATTCCCTCTCTTTTTGTGGAAGAGCTCCTCGCATTACTAACGTTTTGTGATACGCATACTATTTCCTATACCTTAGAACACCTTGGATTTAGTGAACATTCCTATCCGCAATTCATTACTCAAAATTTATGCAAAAAAGAGTTTGGAAGTAGTTCAAAAGCGCTTATTTTTGAACCACAAGAAACGCTTTTTTCAACGTTGATTTCTTATGTGCAATCACAGATTGATTTTTCAAAGCTTATTCTCTGTCTTCCAAAACAACACAAAAATACTTTTGCTTTTAAAGGAGAGATTTTTTATTTTGAAACCATCGAAGATCTCGCCATTTTAAGTCAAAAATCCTTTCAATATGCTCTTGTCTTAGGCGATAGAGAAGATTTCGAGCCTTTATTTACCAAAACATCTACAACCCAACTTAGCCTCTTTTAAAAGGAGTTTTTATGTTACTCATCGATAACGAATCCAATACACCTTTACAGCTTGATATCTTGGAAAAAATCTGCAAAGAGCATACATCCAAAGAGGTTGAACTGCTCATCATTGATGGACAAAGTATGCACGAACTCAATCTTGAACATCGGGGTATGGATAAAACCACTGATGTCCTCAGCTTCCCTGTTGATGATTTTCCACATGCCCCTCTTGGTTCTATTGTCATTAACTACGAGCTGGCTTCTCAAAAAGCACAAGAGTTAGGGCATAGTATAGAGGAAGAGACAACGCTTCTTTTTATCCACGGGATGCTACACTTACTAGGCTTTGATCATGAAATTGATCATGGAGAAATGAGAGAAGAAGAAAAAGCATGGATCAAGCAGTATAATTTACCAGAAAGTTTAATTGTTCGCACAGAGGAGTAATGTATGGTAACGATTGGTATTATGATTTTTCCACAAGTCGAAGAGCTTGATTTTGTAGCCCCTTTTGAAGTGTTAAGCTATATCAATAAAATACAGTCCAATACTACAAAAGTCCTTCTTATCGCTCCAACAGAAGAGCCCATTCACGCATTCAATGGTCTTCGAGTCCTCCCCGATGTCACGTTGAAGAATTGCCCTCCCTTAGATATTTTACTTTTCCCTGGTGGAAAAGGCCGAAGTGAATGGATGCAAAAATCTATGATACAAACATTCATCAAAACACGTTACGAAGAGTTGACATACCTTGCATCCGTATGCACAGGAGCGTTTTTTCTTGCAGAAGCGGGTATGCTCTTAGGTAAAGAAGCAACAACGTACCATAGTGCCTTTGATGAACTGGCAAATTATGGTGTTAACGTTGTCTCTTCCAAAGTGGTACATGATGGAAAGATTATTACCGCAGGCGGGGTCAGTTCAGGATTGGAATTGAGTTTTTATCTTTTACGTGAACTCTTTGGGCTTACCTTAGCGCAAGAAGTTGCTGATAAAATTGAATATAAAATCGATATAACGCGTCTTTAGTTCATACTAAAAACGTTTTATTTTCCTTTAGTGGGCGTATCGACCGTGATATAACCCATTTGATAAAGTTTATCGAAGATTTTAGAGGCAATTGGTCCACCTTCACTACCACCATGCCCGCCATGCTCAACTAAAACAGTGACAACATACTGAGGATTTTCATAAGGACCATACGTTGTTAACCATGCGTGAGAGCGTTGATAGTAGTCCATATCTTCTTCACGCATACGTTTTTTATCGGTTTGAGAAATACCAACAACTTGTGCCGTTCCTGTCTTTGCAGCGATTTTAAAAGGTGCTGTTACATTGATATGTCTTAATGCCGTACCACCAGGGACATTGGCAACTTCATACATACCCTCACGAGTAACTTTTAGATAGCGTTTTTCGCTCTCACTGACAATATTAGGATCAACTGGAAAATCAAGTGGAACATCGTTTATTTTACTTACAAAATGAGGGGTAACGCCATTACCTGTCGCTAAGAAAGCGGTATATTTGGCTACTTGAACAGGTGTTACAAGGAAGTATCCTTGACCAATGGAGCTAATGAGCGTTTCACCTTGTGACCATCCCTTACCAAAGCGTGCTTTTTTCCATTCACGGCTTGGTACGGTTCCCATAAACTCACGAGGAAGATCAATACCTGTTTTTGCAGCAAATCCTATTTTAGAAAGAAATGGTGCAATAATATCAATACCCGTTTTGAGGCTTGCTTTGTAAAAGTAGTCATCACAACTCTCACGAATTGCTCGAACATACGAGATCATACCATGTCCCTCTTTTTTCCAATCACGGAACACCCGTCCACCAAGTTCCATCGTACCGGTAGATTCAAACGTTGTATTGGGAGTAATAATGCCAGAATTCATCATTGCCATTCCCACGCCCATTTTGACAACAGAGCCTGGAGGGTAAAGACCATTAACGAGTTTATTGGTAAAAGGATGGTTTAAATCATTTGCTAAAATTGCCCACTCTTCCCGAGTGATACCACTTACGAATTTATTTAAATCATACTCTGGAAAGCTAGCTGCTGCTAATATTTCACCATTTTTAGCATTCATAACGACCACAGCACCGCTATCATCTCCAAACAGTTCTGCAATATAACGTTGCAATTCTAAATCAAGACTAAGCACAAGATCATTACTGACAGGCAATGTTTTACTCACCTGCTCAATCTCTTGGTTAAACGCTGTTACTTTTGTCTTTTTTTCACCTTTAATACCCTGCAAAACAGTGTTATAGTACTTCTCAATACCTGTTTTACCTGAAAAACCTACTAGCTTGGCTGTAGCATCTTCTGCAACATCTTGGGTATTTGACTTCCCCACATAACCAATCACATGTGAGGCAAGTGAGCCATAAGGATAATGCCTTTTAGAAGTAATTTTGATCTGAAGGTTGTCATGTTGCGCGATTTTAGCGAAGTGTGGAATCAGTTTTTCATAGGGGATAAAACTGATAACATCGACAAAATCATGATTGTATGCAGAGTCTGCTTTGACATACTCTTTCATCATATCTTTCACACTCGCATCTGGCAATGTCTCTGCTAAAAAAGCAATCTCTTCTTCTAATACAGTTCGATTTGATTTGAGACTTAGTCTTGGTTTTAATCCAATTGAGAAACCTAAACGATTGACAGAAAGAGGTTTAAGTTTGCGATCTAAGATAACTCCACGCAAAGGAGCAAGTTCTTCTACTTTAACCGCATTTTGTTTTGCTATCTCTTCATAATATGCATTGGACTTAATGCTAATATAATAAACCCGTACTAAAAGAGCAATCCACACCGAAATAAAGATAGCAAGCGTAATCTTAATTCTCACCGGGACACCCTAAAAAACATGAAGGAGAGAATAGAATCAATCGCGATATAGTAAAAATAGTAATTTGAAAAATAAGGAAATGTCTCATTGTCCAAATACGCAAAAAAAGCATTCAATAAAAAATGTCCAAGATAAGCAATACTCACATATGCCGCTAAAATACAATTATCGCATGTAATAACATTTTGAATTTTATAAATTGCAAACTTGTAAACAATTACAAATAAAATCACGTATGAAAAAAGATAAAAACCTTTAGAGAGGTCATACACACATAGATAGAGAAATGCTAAAAATAAGGGCATAGCATTTTCTTCATGTCGATTAAAATTAAGAATAAGATAACAAAAAACCACGCCCACAAAAGAAGGGATAAATGGATAAAGTGATGACATTACAAGGCCAGCAAGTAGCCATCCACTGATCCAAAAGAGGGTTAGATAGTTTTGATCAGCGCTATTTCGTCGCATATTGGAAAATGTTTGCATTTAATACAATCCGCCCAAATTTTATGAGCAGGAAGCGCCTCTTTAGGAATTTCACTAAAACCAACTGACTCAAAAAAAGCTTTTTGATACGTTAGCGTAAAGACTTTTTTAACACCTAATGACTCACCCTCTTTTAGGAGGTTTTCGATTATTCCTTTACCAACACCTTTACCTCTACAACCATCTTTTACAACAAGACTGCGTATTTCTGCTAGATCATCGGCATGAAAATGTAGAGCGCCAAATCCAATGATTTGATCGTTTTCTTTCGCTAAGATGTAAGAACGAATATTGGTTGCCATTTCATCCGAACTTCGAAAGAGAATAATACCTTTTTCTACTTCTGGCTTAACAACATCTTGCATATGTACAATATCGCTGAGTTTTGCTTTGGTATAAGTAATCATAATTTCTCTCCAAAAAGCGTTTCAAAAATAGCGTTCAAAGCCTTGTCAATTCCTTTTTTACTGCTGCTAGAAACCAAAATAGCATCGGGATAATTTTTTTTAATCACACTAATTTCACTCTGTTTTAATTTATCCAATTTCGTAAAAATACGTAAAATAGTCTGATCAGGTCTTACAATTTCTTGTAAATAGTCATGTACCGCTTGATCTATCTCTAAGAAAGGGTGTCTTGAATCAATCAGGTGTACAAATGTACGAATGGAAGCACGTCTTTTAATATAATCTGTCAAGTTTTTCTGCCACTCTTCTTTAAGGCTGTGAGATACTTTTGCATATCCAAAGCCTGGAAGATCAACCAACTGCGCATGGTATGTTTTTTCATCCTTGCTCAAAACAATTTGAAAAAAGTTGATAAGCCGTGTTTTACCTGGGGTTGAAGAGCTTTTTGCCAGTCCTTTTTTATTGGTCAGTGCATTAATAATGGAGCTTTTACCCACATTACTTCGCCCAATAAACGCGACCTCGCTCATACCTTCTGGTGTCGTCTCTTCCATTTTGGAAGCAGACTTCACAAAGAAAGCGTCTTTAACTTTGATCACTGTTTTTTATCCTCAACCTTGAAGATAAATTTTACAGGTGCAGCACCTTTGCCATCTACTTCATAGTGACCACTGATTTGGTCTACGCGAATAAAATCACCATACACTTTTTTATCGGTTTCAATCTCATGCAAAAATGCTTTTTTCTCTAATGTGTAAAGGCTTTTGCTTGGCTCATATGTCATTTTTTCTGCTTCACCATAATACTTCTTCTGGTTCATCGTTAAGTTGCCTTTTGCATCACCTGTAGCAATATAACGGATAGGCTGTTTTTTATCATCAAATTCTATGGTCACTTTTTTTGCAGTCAACTTATCACCCTCTTTGATGACAACAACATGTCCCTCAAAAATACTGATTTTTTTCTTTTCATCTGCAAAAAATTTCTCTGCTGTCACTTCAACTTCTGCAGCTACAAGCATACTTGAAATACCTAAACAAAGTGCTATAAGTCTTTTCATCTATTTTTTCTTCTTTCCTACTGGTTCTTGTATAAAGGAGTGTATATTTGTTGCACTTATTGTGCCTTCTTTCATCTGATAAACAAATGAAAGCCCATGACTACGGCTCTGTTGCTGTGCAAAAATAAAGGGTTTTTCACTGCTTAAAATCTCTTGTTTAAGGTCATAAAAGATATCTTCACCATCCAAAGAAACGCCATCATCTCTATAATAATGCGAATTCGTTTTAAAATGCATAATATTATTTTGCAGCACACCTTCATCAGAAGTTAAAACACCTCGTAATCCATCTTTGGTTTTATGTCCTGCATTGATGACATACAGTTTATCAAAATCCTGAAAACGTGCTACACGTTCTGAATGCACAATACTCTCTACCAATCCTTCTTTAATCTGATAGTTTTGAGCATTAAAGAGCTCTACTTCAGGAATTAAATTGCCATCAGTATCTACAATATTAATGGTGTACGGCTCTTTAATCATTAAAAATATCATCATGCCGAAGAAAAGTAATGTTGTGTATGAAAGAAGTTTTAGAGCCAAAGTTTTACAAATGCCTCACTCAAGTTTTCTTTTTCGACTACAATGTCGATCATCTCTCGAACTGCCGCTTTTCCACCCTCTTTTGTAAGCACAATATTAACAGATTCTGTCACCATCGGCAAAGCATCTGCTGGAGCGAAAGAGAGTCCAACTGCACGTAAAAGAGATAAATCATTCAAATCATCTCCAATAGCGGCGACTTGGTCAAAACGAAGTCCTTCTTTTTCTAATATCTCTTGCAAGACTGCTTTTTTATTTTTTACATCTTGATAAAGATACGTAATGCCAAGTTCTTTTGCACGACGATCTACAACACGAGAACTTCTACCTGTAATAATGGCTGTTTTTTTACCTAATTTCATCCACGAAACGATACCGAAACCATCTTTAACGTGAAATGTTTTAAACTCCTCAACGTCACTGTTGCCATACATAATTCCACCATCGGTAAGACAACCATCCACATCAAAAACCAATAATTCAATCATTACAATACACCCTTAGTACTAGGAATTCCAGCACGTTCATTTTTAACAAGACTGCGACGAAGTGCTACAGCAAATGCTTTAAATGCAGCTTCTAAAAGATGATGCTTATTTTTTCCACGACGTGCTACGATATGCGCACTTATGCCAGCATTCACTATAAGCGCTCTAAAAAACTCTTCTGCGAGTTCAACATCAAACTCGCCTACTTTACCTTCCATATCGACTTCATAGACTAAATAAGCACGATTACTGAGATCAAGAGCACACTCAACCGCGGCTTCATCCATCACGACAACAGCATTTCCATAACGCTCAACGCACTCGATTGGGTAAATAGAAGCACGCAAGGCTTGTCCTAAAACGATACCTACATCTTCAACGCTGTGGTGAAAATCAATATGCGTATCGCCTTTACAACTGAGTGTTAAATCGATGAATGAATGTTTCGCAAATGCTTCAAGCATATGATCAAAAAAACCAATACCTGTTTTAATATTGGCAGTTCCTGTACCATTTATTTCTAATTCGACATTAATCTGTGTCTCTTTGGTGATACGTTGTACTGTTTGCATACTATTCCCTTACGATAAATGAGCCTTTATAAAGCCCTTTTGCAATGAAATCAGAGGCTTCCGCTTCACTGCCAAATCCCTTGAGCCATACACGATAAATCGGTTGATTTTCAAAGGTTCCCTCTTTAATAATCGCATTGTAGCGATTATTAACATTCATATTGCTTTGAGCATAACGTGTTGCACCATCTTTACTTCTAAACGCACCAATTTGGATGAGATAATCTGTTTCAACCACACTCTCTTTTGGAGCTCCTGCAGGGGCTACAACACCAGCAAAACCGATAACTTCAATTCCAACAGGGCCTGTGCCATTGGCAACAAGATCTATGCGTGTTGCAGCCGTATAGGAGAGATCAATAATACGTGTACCAACAAAAGGACCACGGTCATTGACACGTACCACAATACTTTTATTATTTTTGAGATTGGTCACCTTAAGCATCGTATTCATCGGAAGTGTTTTATGTGCAGCTGTCATATCATACATATTGTAAACTTCACCATTGGAAGTTTTTTTACCATGAAAATCTTTACCATACCAACTGGAGATTCCACTAAAATAATCTCCTATGCTAACCATGGTAGGTGTATACGTTTTCCCGTCGATGATATAAGGACGCATCGTTGCTTTATGCATTGCTGCAGAATCATTAATAGGGCCGCTTCCTTCAGGCGGTGCCATTGTAGGCGTAGGGCGAGGACCTCGATAAGCATAACTATCGTTTCTAGAAGCACATCCATAAAAGGATAAAAGCATCACAACACAAAGGCTTAATCCACTAATTTTTCGGAATGACAATACTCTCTCCCACTTTCACAAGGGCATTCTTTTTCTTATTGGCTTTAATCAATTGTGCGACAGGAATATCGTATTTTTTAGATACAGTCTCTATCGTATCGCCTGCTTTAATAATGTAAATTTTTTCAGCGCCACTTGTAGAGGCAGGAGTTGAAACTGGCATCGGTGTACCACCAGCGACAACCAATTCTGTTTTAGGTTTGAGTGCAGCACTTTTAAGATTATTAAGTTCCATTAACGATTGAGTACTCATACCATATCTTTTAGCAATACTTTGTAGAGAGTCACCTTTTTGGGTGGTGTAAACGGCATATTTTTGAGGCTCTTTGGTTTGATCAAAATTTTGAGTGAATGCAATTTGACGATCTTGAGGAATATAAAGATACCCTTTTGAGCCGATAGGAGAAGTGAAAGCATGTTTTAGATGTGGATTGTACGATTTTAATTCACGTAACGAAATACCAATACTTTCAGATACATCTTTAAGGTGTGTACCACTTGGTACAGAGACTGAAACAAACGTTGCATTATTGGCTCGATTTAAAAGGTATTCAGAGCCATTGTCAAGCATAATATCTGTACTACCTGAGATAAAGCTCATCATCAAAATTTTACGAATGTAAAGTCTGCTTTCCTTGGGAAGATACTTTTGGCTCTCATCTAAGAGAACATTAATATCATCTGTACCCGCTTTTGCAATCGCTTTTGTCACAGCACCTTCACCGCAATTATACGCTAATGCAGCAAGATACCATTTTCCAAACATATCATGTAAACGTTTTAAATATGCAATAGCAGCTTCTGTGGATTTGATAGGATCACGTCTTTCATCAACGAAAGCATTTTCAACAAGTCCATAACGACGCGCTGTTTCTGGGATAAACTGCCAAAGACCAGAAGCTTTAGCAGGAGAAGAAGAATAAGGATCAAAACTTGATTCAGTCATAGCAAGGTATAAGAATTCTGTTGGGACTCCTGCTTCTTGCATTTTTTTCTGCAAGATAGGCACAAAACGATCGCCACTTTCTAGCGTACGCAAAAAGTGTTTGGTCTTATAAACTTCAACATCTTCTTTCATAGAGATAAAGATAGAATCTTTTAAAAATGTATTTGGAAGGTCGAAGTTTTTAAGAGCGGTGAGTTGTTTTTCGTAGTTATTATCGGTATTTAAAAAAGCATGGAGACTCTGAAACAGGAAAAAAAGGATTAAAATAACCTTATACATGCCTCTCCTTTAATGTGTATTTATCGCTTAGTATTTATTAGATTGTATCTAACTTTATCTTTTCTAAAGCTTTAAAGAGTGTAAAAGCATTTTTTGAGGTCAAATTGTGAAGTTCGGTGACACTTATGTTTAAAAGCTCAGACATCTTTTGAGCTACCAAAAGTGTATAGGCAGGTTCATTGCGTTCACCTCTATACGGCATAGGTGTAAGGTAGGGGGCATCGGTTTCAAGGAGTAGTTTTTCTTTAGGAATCAGCGGTAAAACTTCGATTAAATTTTTAGCATTTTTAAATGTTAATACGCCACCAATGCCAAAATAAAACCCTTTATCCGCTAAATCAAGTAAATGTTTTGAAGCATTATAGCAGTGCAACACTCCTCCAACTTCGTCTGCTTCGTTTTCAACTAAAAGACGTTTGCTATCTTCATTCGCATCGCGTATATGCACAATTAAAGGTTTTTTGAGCTCTTTGGCAAGCTCAATTTGTTTTACAAATACATCTTTTTGTTTCTGCTTTTCAGCCTCTTTTTCTGCGGCATCTTCTGGCAATCGAAAATAGTCTAGCCCACATTCTCCTACCGCAATACATTTTTCATCGCTCAAAAAAGATCGTAGTATTTTTTCGTCATACTGTTCATGATGGTATGGATGGATACCTGTTGCAAAAAAGATATGACTATAGCGATGAGAAAGCTCTTGGGCATAGCTTAAATCTTCAATATCAGCACCAGGGATGATAATACCTTGCACCCCTTGTTCATAAGCATTTTTAATAACATCATCAACATCATCACGAAAACGTGCATCATCAAGATGACAGTGCGTATCAATAATCATCAAGCAACCTCTACCCTATTTTTTCCATTCTTTTTAGCAGTATACAGTGCCTTATCGGCTTGATTGATCATCTCTTCGACACTCTCTAGATCATTAAATGTTACACCAATAGAGACAGTTACATTAAGATTTTTTGCCTCTTTTACTTTTATATGTAATGGAGAAATCGCATTTTTGAGTTTTAAGAAAAATTCTAATGCTTTTTTCTGATCACTATTTTTGAGTACGACACAAAACTCATCTCCACCCAAACGCGCAATTAAATGCTCATGTGTTAACTGTTTTTCAAGTGCCCTAGCGAGCTCAACAATCACGGCATCTCCAACATTGTGTCCTAATGTGTCGTTTATCTGTTTAAAACTATCAACATCAATCAACGCCAACGCAAAAGACTCATTTTTCTTTTTTGCTTCTTTATAATATGTTTGCATCGCATCAAAAAAGTATCGTCTGTTCGCTAGTCCACTTAAAAAATCATTTTGCGCCATATCTTCAATTTTAGCGATATATTCTAAAGAGTCAAGGGAGTTATTGATACGACACGCAATCTCTTCCCTAGTAAAAGGTTTATTGATAAAATCATTGACACCAATTTTGAGAAACTTAGCCGAAATGAGCTCTTGGTTACTTGCCGTCATCGCAATAATAGAAAGCTCATTTTTACTATAAAGCTTGCGTACCTCTTTGGTGAGTTCAACACCATCAATAACAGGCATTAAATAGTCTGTCAAAATGAGTTTAATATCAGGATTGTCACGTAAAAAAGCAAGTGCTTCTTCACCATGTGCAGCCACAAGAACTTTAAACATCTGGTGCTGTAAAAGGGACTTTACTTGAGAGCGTGTTGCCATCGAATCATCAACAATCATCACTTTAATATCGCGATTTTTATGAAGCCTTTCAATGAGTGTAAAGATATAATTGACATCATCAATATTGCCCTTATACACATAATCAATTACATCTTTTTTTAAAATTTTTTCACGTATTTCTTGATCCATAGTACCTGTAAGAATAATAGAAGGAATTTTATACGACAAGATCAGATCAACCACTTCGCCATCAGGTGCGTCAGGAAGGTTAAGATCAAGTAGTGCTACAAAATAGTCACTATTTTTTTCAACAAGGCTTTTTGCCTCTTCAAACGTATAGGCTGCATCAACATCAAAGTCTAAACTTGTTTCCATTTTTTTAATGATGAGTTTGGAAAGTGCCTTGTTATCTTCAACAATTAAAATTTTTTCGCGTGCCATCAATCATCCTAAACATTACATATAATCTTAGTTTGATTTTAACATAAACTTTTTGGGAGTTTTCTAAAGAGGTGGCGGTGGAGGATCAAACCACCGCCTAAAAAGTGTATAAACGAGCGTAAATTAAGGAATCATCCACGTAAAGATATACGCTTGTGCCATTGTCATTAAGCCCATAATGGTCACAAGAATAAGGCTGTGTTTAACGGTAAATCTAAACAAGTCTGACTCTTTACCAACGATACTTGCAGATGCACATGCAATAGAGATGGACTGAGGAGAAATCATCTTACCACATACACCACCTGTTGTATTTGCAGCAACCATCAAGGTTTCATTAAGACCAAGCTGTTGTGCTGTATTTTGTTGCAAACCGCAGAAGAGTGCGTTTGATGAAGTATCTGAACCTGTCAAGAATACACCCAACCAACCTAAGATTGGAGAGAAGAATGGGAACAAGAAGCCAGTGTTTGCAAGAACAAGTGCCATTGTTGTTGACATACCTGAGTAGTTCATAACAAATGCAAAACCTAAAACCATACCAATAGATAAAATTGCCCATTTGAGTTCAAACAAGGTTTCACCCATTGTTTTAATCGCTGTGCGGATATTAACTCTAAGAATGAACATAGAAATAATCGCTGCAAAGAAAATAGCAGTTCCTGTTGCTGAGATTGGGTTAAAGGTGTAGATAACAGGGAAAGCTGTTGGTTTAGCAACAATTGGAGCCATTTTAAAAATCGTATTACTGATGCTACTAAACTCAAAGTTAAAAATGGTACCTGCCATAATAGCGCCTTTTGCAAAGTACGCTTTGAAAGCATTGGTTGTCCAAATGGTTACCATGATAGAAAGAATAATAAATGGAGACCATGCCTTTAGAACTTCTCCACCTGTATGCGCTTTTTGTGTTTCTCTTTCAAGCTCCGCTGATACATGACCTTTTAAGACATTTTTCGGTTTCCAGAATTTTAAGAAAACAGTTAAAGAAACAATAGAAAGGATTGCAGATGTTACGTCCGGTAACTCTGGTCCAATAAAGTTTGATGTTAAGTATTGAGATAATGCAAAGCTACCGCCTGCAACGATCGCTGCTGGCCATACTTCTTTTACACCTCTCCAACCGTCCATCATCGCAACAATCCAAAGAGGAATAATGATAGAGAGGAATGGAAGCTGACGTCCTGCCATCGCACCTACTAAAAATGGATCGATGCCTGTTACTTTACCCGCAACCAAAATAGGAATACCCAATGCGCCAAACGCTACTGGTGCTGTATTTGCGATCAAACAAAGACCTGCGGCATAAATTGGCTGAAAGCCAAGACCTACAAGAATTGCTGCTGTAATTGCAACAGGTGCACCAAAGCCTGCAGCACCCTCAAGGAAAGCACCAAAGGCAAAACCAATTAAGATAACTTGAATACGTTGATCGTCTGTAATCGTAAGAATGGAGTTACGAATAATTCCAAACTGACCACTTTTAACCGTTAACTTATAAAGGAAAACGGATGCTACGATAATCCAAGCAATTGGCCATAGACCGTACAAGAAGCCATAACCTGCAGAAGCAACTGCCATGTTGGTAGGCATACCAAATGCTACGACTGCAACAATCATTGAAAGTGCAAGTGTAATGGTAGCAGCGAAATGACCTTTCATTCTAAATACAGCAAGTGCTAGAAAGAAAAAGACAATAGGGATCAGCGCCACAAGTGCTGATAGTCCTAAACTGCCCGCAACGGGCGCATAAACTTGTTGCCAAGTTTGCATACAAACCTCCTCATAAATGTAAACTCTACACGCAGAGTAAAGGAAAGGTATGATAATCGTATGATTTTTACAACAAGCAGAAAAGAGGTGCAAAAAAGATGTTACAAATTTGCACTCTCTAAAAGGGATTTTGCAAAAACAATTGCCTCTTCACTGACATTTTCACCACTGACCATTCGGGCCAACTCAACAATGCGTTCTTCGTTTTGAAGTGGTACAACGTGGCTTGCATGGGAAGCATCTTTGGTCACTAAAAAGTGTTGGTTCGCCACAGAAGAGAGTTGTGGCTGATGAGAGATTGCAAAGATTTGATACTTAGTTGAAAGCGTTTTTAAAACATTTGCCACACTCATGGACTCTTTTCCACTCAAATTTGCATCAATCTCATCTAAGATCAAAACACCACCCTTTGAGAGTAAAAATTCGTTGTGAGTTGCAAGGAAAGCTAAGCGTACTCGGTTGTACTCACCTGAGCTTATTTTTTTAAGATCTACTTTTCCAAGATTGACGTGTAAAACATCAAATCCTAACTCGCACAAGGTACCCTCTTCTAGTCGTAAATGAAGTGTTGGCATATAAAGCTGTGCAAGATAATCATTTAATCGCTCTTCCAATAAAGGGAGATATTTTTGGCGTACTTGGCTTATTTTACGGCTCTGTTCAGTGACACTGCTCTCATATTTAGCTACTGTTTTTTCAAGTTGCGCTTTTTCAAAAGCAATGTTTTCATAACGTGCAAGTTCTTCTTGGCGCTTTTGTTTGTGCTCTAAGGCTTCTTCAATAGAACCATACCGTTTTTTAAGCTGTGCAATCTTTTCGATACGATCTAAAAGAGATTCGACATCAATCTCTTCGAGTGCTTCTAAGGTTTCATTTTGTTTCTCAAAAACGAGTCTTAACTCATTCATGCATGCATCAAAAAAGCTACTATCGGCTTCGATAAGATTTAAAACCTCTATAACACTGCCTTCAAGCTCAAAGACCGTACTTGCTTTTTGCATAGCTTGTTCAATCTTCTCTTTTTTAGAGAGTGATTTTTTAAAACTTACCAATTCTTCATCTTCACCGATCTTGGGTGAAACTTCATCGATTTTGGCTATTTCAAAACGCGCAAACTCTTTAAGGTCTTCAATTTTTTTCTCTTCTGCTTCAATGCGATCTAGCTCTTCTTTAACGTTTCTATATTCGTTAAATAATGTTTCAAATTTACTCACATTGTCTGTATGAGCAGACTCTTTGCTTGCACAAACACCATCAAGTAAGCCTAATAGTCGATTATTCTCAAATTCGCTGTTATCTTTCATGGAGAGATAATTGATAAATGTTCGAGAGAGTTCTACCATTCCTTTTTTAGAAACGGCTTGTGTATTTATAAAATAACGCGCATTTTTTGCTCGAAGAAATTTAAAAACATTCGGTTCTTCCTCTTCAAATCCAAATGCTTCTAATCCTAAGTTTTGTCCAACAATAGCTTCTATAACATCTGCATGAACTTCTCCATAACCAAACAAGGAGAGTAAGCCTTGCATTAAGACAGATTTACCAGCACCACTTGGACCGCTAAAAACGACTAAACCTTTTTTAAACTCGATATCACACTCAGCAAACGAGAGATGGTTCTTTATTAACAATCGCTCTATCACACATGCCCCCAATGCAATTTCTTTTTCAAAATTTCAAAATAATCACGATCTAAACTATGAATAAGCTCAGCACCTTGTTCAGCGATGCATACACTTACACGTTCAACTTCATTCATGGTATAGGTATCTTGCCCATCAACAACAATCACGGTATCACCATCACTTTCAAAGGAAACCTCAAAATCAACAGGCAAAACCAAAGGTCGTTGTGTTAAGGAGTGTGGACAAATTGGCGTTAAGATAAGTGCTTCAGTGAGTGGAAAAACGACAGGACCACCAGCGGAGAGATTGTAGGCTGTTGAGCCCGTTGGGGTTGAGATGATAAGCCCATCGCCATAATAAGAATTAAAAAGTTGACCATCAACATACGCTTTAATATTGCTCATATGAGAAATTTTTGAACGCGATAAAACGATATCATTAAATGCAACTACTTTTTCAATTTTCCCATTGACATGTAATGAGACTTCTAGCATCATTCGTGTATCAATACGGTAATTTCCAATAAAAAGATCTTCAATAAAATGGCTAATCTCATCTGTTTGAATATCGGTTAAAAAGCCTAATTGTCCGGCATGGATGCCAAGAACAGGCTTATGGTACATCAAGCTTCTACGACACAGTGAGATCAGTGTACCATCACCACCAAGAGAGATCAGAAAATCGCTCTCTTTGCACATTTGATCAAAATTCACACCTTGACCACATCCCAATATTTGGGCACTTTTCTCTTCTATCAACAGTTTGACATTGTGTTTGCTCAGTGCAGCTTCAATCTCATGCACATAGCCACACAGTGTGCCATCATTGGGCTTGCTGACAAGTCCCACTGTCGAAATAGTCTTTAATTTTTGAGTATGATTGGTTATTTTCATGATAACTCATTCTAGCGTGTCTTTTATTAATCAGTGTTTATGCTATAATTCGCCGATATGACAGACCTTCTAAAGAGGTTAAAATACGAGGAGCACTACAATGAAACATCTCTTTTTCGTAGCTATGGCACTGTTGTTATTCAGCGGTTGTACCTACAAAAATGAAGCACTGAACTTAGAATCTTACAAAGCAGAGTACCAAGGACCACTCTCACGTGATAAGAAAATCGTCTATTTACGAACCGTAAAAGACTTACGTGCGAAGAAGAATATTATTGGTTATGTTGATCAAAAAAGTACCAACACAATCTACTTCTACAGCAATGAAAACTTTGCTGAAAAATATACTGAAGGGTTGGGCTATGCCCTTAATCTCGCTGGCTTTAACACCAATGCGTCAACAAATGAAGCAAATTTAGTGGTTGAAGTTGCGATCAAAGACATTGAGATTGTTTACAATGATAAAAACTTTGATGCAAATCTCAAAGGTGAAATCGAAATCGAAGTTGTTGTACGTAAAGGTGATGAAGTTATTACACAAAACTTTAGACAAAAAGGCAGCAAATGGATTGCTCCATCTTACAGTTCTAAAGATTTAGAACCTTTTTTATACACACTCTTTGCAGATAGTATTGATCAAATCGTAGCACGTTTAACACGTATGTAACACTAAAGGGAAGAGAAATTCTCTTCCTTCCTCTCTTACCAATTACTCACAACCACCCTATTTCTTCCATATTTTTTCGCTAAATAAAGCGCTTGATCCGACTCTTCCAAAAGAGCTTCTTTGTCAGTAATGACAGGGCTTAGAGAACAAATACCTAAACTGACAGTAACTTGAACAATTTCTTGTGTTGCCCCGACCATTGCAACCGTTGTTTTTTCAACTTTTCCACGCAATCTTTCCGCTAAAAGTTCGGCTTCTGCTTTACTTGTATTTGGAGTAATGATCGCGATCTCTTCGCCACCATAACGTGCAACGATATCGCTATCGCGCACAACTTCCAATACAAGCTTAGATAGATTTGTCAGCACTTCATCACCAACAGTATGCCCATACGTATCGTTGATTTTTTTGAAATAATCAACATCCAATAGTATCAACGTTAAAGGAAGTTTATACCGTTTTGAGAGAGCTACTTCTTCACAAATCCTCTGATCAAAATAACGTCTATTTTTGAGCCCTGTGAGTGCATCAGTGATACTTTCATGTTGTAAAATCGCAATATCTTTTACATCATTTGTTGTTTGTAGCGCAAGCTGTCCTACGACATAAGCAAATATACCCTCTAAAAGAAGCATAACGGAAATAACAATCGAAAGAACACTCAGTTCTTCACGCATAAGCCAAAGGTTATATCCAAAAACAAAATAACAGATGATAAAAAAGAGGATAAGAACACTTAAAACTTTCCAACGTTTTTTCAAATTTCCGTCTGGAAGCTCAAGAATCAAACGCTTGATAGGAGTAAGAGAGCGCACTAAAAAAAGAGCACCAATAACGAGTAACGCTAATTCAAAGATAATCATAACTGGATGCATGTAACCCCAAGATTAGAGAATTTTTTAAACAGCAAGTGAAGGATTGTACCACAAAAGATGACAATGTTTTCTAAAATAAACTAAAGAAAAGCTACATTTAGCTATACTAATATCTTTTAAAAAACGACATTCAAAGGGTACGACAAGAACCCTTCATTTAGGATAAACATTGAGAAGTCATTATTGTACAGATTTAGATGTCGCCAACATTGGCGAAATTGTAGAAGTGTGTGGCTGGGCAAACAGTCATAGAGATCATGGTGGTGTTATCTTTATCGACCTTCGTGACAAATCAGGTCTTGTTCAATTGGTATGCGATCCAGCAGATAGTGCCACTGCACACGACATTGCCTCTCATGTCAGAGATGAGTTTGTTCTCAAAGCAAAAGGTAGAGTAAGAGCACGTGGTGAAGGACTAGAAAATCCACGCCTTAAAACAGGTAAAATCGAAATTATTGTCGATGAACTTATCATTGAAAACGCAAGTGAGACCGTTCCGTTCGTCATTGGCGATAACAATGTCGGTGAAGATGTACGTCTTAAATATCGTTACTTAGATCTTCGTAACCACAAATCATATGAAATTTTTAAACTCAGAAGTAAAGCAACTGTTGCTGTTCGTAATTCACTCGATTCACAAGGTTTCTTGGAAGTTGAAACACCTATCTTAACCAAATCAACTCCAGAGGGTGCAAGAGATTATCTTGTTCCAAGTCGTGTACACAATGGAGAATTTTATGCACTTCCTCAATCTCCTCAGCTTTTCAAGCAACTTTTAATGTGTGCTGGATTTGATCGTTATTTTCAAGTAGCGAAATGTTTCCGTGATGAAGACTTGCGTGCAGATCGTCAACCAGAATTTACACAAATTGATATTGAGATGAGCTTCTGCGACCAAGAAGATGTCATGAAAGTAACCGAAAATCTTTTGAAAGATGTTTTCAAAGCATGTGGACATGAAATTCAAATTCCATTCAATCGTATTCGATACAAAGAGGCTATGGAGAAGTATGGTTCGGATAAACCTGACCTTCGTTATGACCTTAGTATGATTGATGTCATCGATATCTTTGCAAACTGTAAAAATGAAATTTTTAGCAACATCGCGAAAGATACTAAGAAAAACCGTATCAAAGCACTCAAAGTGCCAAATGGCGACAATATCTTCTCAAAACGTCAAATGCAAGGTTTTGAAGAGTATGTAAGAAAATTCGGTGCTTCAGGACTTGGTTATTTCCAAATGAAAGAAGATGGTCTCAAAGGACCTTTAACAAAATTCTTTGATGATGCAGACCTTCAAAAAATTGTCGATGCAGCGAACCTTCAAGTAGGAGATGCTATTTTCTTTGGTGCAGGTCCAAAAAAACTTGTTCTTGACTATATGGGACGTTTCCGTATTTTCTTAGCAGAACAAATGAACATCATTCCTAAAGACAAATTTGAGTTTGTTTGGGTTGTTGACTTTGAAATGTTTGAAGTTGAAGATGGAAAAGTAAAAGCACTTCACCATCCATTTACTATGCCAAAAGATATTGACAATACCCCAATTGATGAGATGGAATCTGTCGCTTACGATGTCGTTCTCAATGGTGTTGAACTTGGTGGTGGTAGTATCAGGATTCACAAAAAAGAGATTCAGCAAAAAGTCTTTAACCTTCTTGGCATCAGTGATGAAGAAGCGCATGAGAAATTTGAATTCTTGCTTGACGCACTTAAATTTGGTGCACCACCACACGGTGGTTTGGCAATCGGACTTGATCGTCTGATGATGCTTATTACGAAAAGTGATAGTATTCGTGATGTTATTGCCTTCCCTAAAACCCAAAAAGCACAATGTCTTCTTACTCGCGCACCAAGCGAAGTAGAAAATGACCAATTACGTGACCTTGGAATTAGACTTAGAGAAAAAACCAAATAAAGGAGAGAGTAAACGTGAAGAAACTATTTTTGATTATTGGCGCCCCAGGCAGTGGTAAAACAACAGATGCGAGTTTAATCGCAGAAAAAAACAGCGATGTAATCGCACACTATTCAACAGGTGAGTTACTTCGTGATGAAGTAGCAAGTGGTAGTGAACTAGGTAAAACCATTGATTCGTATGTTAGTGCAGGTAATCTAGTACCACTTGACATCGTTATCAATACCATCGTTAGTGCCATCAAAAATAGCCCTAAAAATGTCATCCTCATTGATGGCTTCCCACGTTCTGACGAACAAATGAAAGCACTTGATGCGATTCTTGTCAAAGAGACAACCGTTCAACTGGTTTCAGTTATTGAAGTTGAAGTCAGCGAACAAGTAGCATGTGACAGAGTTTTAGGACGTGCACGTGGCGCAGACGATAACGTTCAAGTCTTCAAAAACCGTATGAAAGTCTATACAGAGCCATTAGCGGGTATTCAAGCGTTCTACGGTGCTAAAAACCTTCTTCATAAAATCAACGGCGAACGCACCATCGAAGAGATCGTAAATGAGATGGAAAGCTTCGTAAAAAGCAATATCTAAATGCAAAATTTCTACTCTGTCATCATTGGGTCTGAATTGCTCAATGGTCGCAGAGTAGATAAACACTTCGCCTTTCTCAATCAAGAACTTCGTGATCGTGGCCTCTCACATAAAGGCAGTTTTCTTATCGAAGACTCTCCTATGCTTATTCAAAATTGTTTCAATATGATTTTACAAGATCACAAAAGTATTATGTTTTGCTTTGGTGGTATTGGTGCAACACCTGATGATTTGACTCGGGCTATTGCAAGCGAAGTATTTACAGGAGAGCCTTTAGCTTTACATTCAACAGCAAAAGAGCTGATTGAAAAACAATTTGGGAATGAAGCGTATCCTTATCGTATTACTATGGCAATGCTACCACCGCATGCAGAGCTATTACATAATGTCGTCAATAATGTTCCAGGTTTTTCACTCTTCAATCGTTTCTTTTTCACGCCAGGCTTTCCATCTATGTCATGGCCGATGGTTAAAGAAGCTCTTGATAAACACTTTCCTAGTCAACCACAACTTTATAGCACGTCTTTTATTGTGGAATCAGCTGAAAATGATTTAATAGAGATTATGGAAGCCCTACCTAAAGAGCTCCATTTTTCTTCATTACCTCGTTTTGTTGGGGAAAAACGTATAGTAGAAATTTATCTTGCACATCACGAACAATCAATAGTAGAACAATGGTCTCAGTACTTTAAAGACGCTGTACGTTCTAAAGGGAAAATGATTAAGGATTGTTAGTATAATATTGATCAATACCATCACTGATACCATCCACAAGATGTTTTTGGTATTGAGGGTTGAACATATTATCGCACTCATCAGGGTTACTAATGTAACCTAGCTCAATCAGAACGGAAGGCATTGTAGCCCCTACTAAGACCCAAAATGGAGCTTCTCTTACACCACCATCTTCAACACTGTATTTCTTTTTCACACTTTTAAGCATACTGGATTGCACATCGATTGCAACTTTATTGGAGAGAACAATTTTTTCACGATTAAAGACGTTTAAAAAGGTCTCTTTTGAATAAAAATCCATCTCTTCCATATCGGATTGGTTCTCTAAGGCAGCTACGTTTTTGGAGCGTTCAGAGCGATCGGGAGAAAGAAAAAACGTCTCAAGCCCTTTCATAGAGAGTTTTTTAGCCTCATTTGGTGCAGCATTAGCATGCAATGACACGAATAAATCAGCATTTTTATCATTCGCTACTTTGGTACGATCTCTAAGATTGATAAACTCATCTTTTTGACGTGTATAATAGACTTTATAACCACGAGATTTAAGCTCTTTACCTAATTGTAGTGCCATATCAAGCACTAAATGCTTTTCCATGCGCTGCTTATAACCAATAGCGCCTGCATCTTTACCACCATGTCCCGCATCAATGACAATTGTCTTATCGCGTTTTTGACCTTTTTTACTTGATCCCTTACTTGCAACAACAGGCGCTGCTTCTATCGGCATAGTGGAAGGTGCGGAAGAAACTATCGTTGGAGATTTTACAGTGGGTTCAGGTGCTGGAGTAGCGGCAGCTACAACAGGAGCTTTTTTTGGTGCTTCAGTTGGAGGCATAATTCTTTTTTCTGTCAAAATTGGTTTTTTATCGAGTGATAAAATAACCTGAGTATCCAAAACACTCACATAGGTTTCAAATGCGCTTGGCGCATCTAAAATAATACGAATAGTTGTTGCATTGTATTGGCTAATACGCAAACTTTGTAATTTTTTAGGTGTAGAAATCTTCAGCGGAGCATTCATAATGATGGCAGGAATATCAATAATCTTTTTATAACCATCTGTTGTTTTAAGCACAAAGATTTTTACACTGCTTTCCGCTACTGCAGAGCCAAAATCAAGCACGATTTCTTCTTCACTTGTTTTTACATGGTGAAGTACGTTTTTCCCATTATAATTTTTGGGAAGCGATGAAGCTGTATTGGATGTGGTAGCACTTTGAGGAGGAGTAACTATCTTACTCTCTTTTGTCATCACAGGAGCAGCAGCTGGTGTTGAAGTCGAAAATGATGAAGCAGAAGGAGTACTGCTTGCATGTCCAGTACTGCTACTGGTGGATGTTCCAAAACTCTCTTCGGAAGCTGGTGGAGGAACAAGTGGTTTTGAAGGTGCAGCTTTTTTCGTCTCTCTGCTCATGGTTGCAAGTTCAGATTCATACTTAGAGGCATCGAGTTTAAGAATTTTGGCTGTTTTAATAAGACGCTCTAGTGTCTCTTTTTTTAGATTCTCATCACCACTGATAATAGCTTGTATATAAACCGCTTTCAGTCCATGAAAGACACGTAACATTTCATCGTTATTTGCACCCTTCATTTGGGCATCATATTGTTCAAGCTGTTGCATGTAATTAGGTGCACCAAAAAGTGCTATACATGTCAACAGCAAAACAAAAAAGGCTCTAATGTGTTTCCCCATGTACCAACTTTGCAATGAGTTCTTTAACACTTATAATTTCATTCAGTTTATAACCGTTAGCTCCTGTAAAGAAGAGCCCTGTTTCTGTTTTTCCCATGTACGCATCACTCAGACGATCTGCAATACAATACCCTACTGCTTTAGCCTCTTGTCCTCTATGACATGGACTTACACAGTTACTAATACAGCGAATAGCAGGTCCTTCTCTCTTTTCAACCATTTGAATAAGATTGGTTCTTACACCTCTAGCTGGGTAACCAACAGGAGATTTAAAGAGTTGAATATCCTCTTTTGTCGCCTTTAATAAAACATCTTTAAAGTTTTGATCGGCATCACACTCATGTGTTCCAATAAAACGAGTTCCCATCTGAACACCATCTGCACCCAAGGCAATCATTTTGAGAATATCGTTATGATCCCATACGCCACCAGCAGCGATTAGTGGAAAGTCACCCCAGAGTTTGATCTCTTCTTTAATCGGTGCTATCAAGTTTTCGAGCTGATACTCTTCTTGAGAACACTGCTCATATGTAAAACCTTGATGTCCACCGCTCAGTGGTCCTTCAACGACAATCGCATTAGGCAAGCGATTATAACGTTGTGTCCAACGTTTACAAATAATTTTAAGAGCCTTTGCAGATGAAACAATCGGTACTAATGCAACATCAGGATAGTCCGCTGTAAATTCAGGCATATTTGTTGGAAGTCCAGCTCCCGTAATAATAATATCCACACCTGCTTCACATGAATCTTTGATAACACGTTCGTAATCATTAATAGCATAAAGAATATTCATGGCAAGTGGTTTGTCACCACAAATCTTTCGTGCATTTGCTACGATAGCATTTAGCCCCTCTTTTGAGTAAAAGTTTTCTGCCTCAAAAGGACGTGAATTAATGTTCTTCTTACTAAAATGGTTGCTGTTGTAGTATCCTGTACCAACGGAACTGATGACACCAAGACCACCTTCTAAACTCACTGTTCCTGCAAGTTTATCCCAGCTAATACCAAGTCCCATACCACCTTGAACAATAGGATATTCAATTGTATATTTGCCAATTTTTAGAGCATTTAATGACATTATTGCACCTTTAATCTAGCAAATTTGCGCTTGCCGACTTGGAGAATATACTCTCCACATGCCAGCTGTAGCTGCTCATCATCTACTTTTTCTTGATCGAGCTTTACAGCCCCTTGTTTAATGTCACGTCTTGCTTGTGATGTCGAAGACTCTAGTCCACAATCGACCAGTGCTTTTGCGATCC
>Ga0209016_1000808_pt1 | contig 32170 bp, 33 predicted proteins | sample EPASupsiteSAE305_FD_187265 | JGI IMG/M metagenome (GOLD analysis project Ga0209016, IMG submission 187265) | Bioremediated contaminated groundwater microbial communities from EPA Superfund site, New Mexico - SAE3-05 (SPAdes) (version 2) | ecosystem: Environmental > Aquatic > Deep subsurface >...
CCGGTCGTCGGCAAAAACGTCGGTTTTGATCTGATTGCCTTTGATTGGGTCAAACCTTACGGGAATGGAGAAAAACCGGACTTTATCTTCCATCTCGAACGGCTGCCCGAGGTTTCCAGAAAGAACTATGCTGCCACCCTGACGATTACCTTCCCCAATAAATATGATGGTCTGCAAAAGGTGTTTGAGCAGCCGCGGGATGGCAGCGCCTATAAACTACCCAGGTTTGCACCGGAAGCTGGTTACGAAAAGAAGTTAGTGCTTCAGGAGTCATTTGACGGCAAGAGCCCAGTAAAACAGGATTTTGATTTTCGTAATGAAAATCTGAATTACTTATTCAGGGTCAGGTCAGAAGAGGAAAATGGTAGTTTTAAGAGGGGGATGTACGGCAAGATTTCATCCTACATAGGTTTTTCAGTTACTGAATCCAAGACTACTAAAACCGCTGAAATATATTTTAAGTATTACCTCAACCCTGACTACACCCGTAATCTTGAGTTTGATACAAAGCACAACCTGTTCGGAGAACTGCCTGATTTGGAAAAGATCCGACAGCCGTGAGTGTAAATAGACGTGGCAACAAGGGGACTGTCCCCGCATAGCCTTCCCAACTCACATGTGGACTCGGTTACGGCGAAAAACCCTGCCGCGCCAGTCACACTCATAGCCGTTATGGAATTTCAGGGACAGTGTATTGATTTATCGCGGTTTGTATGTTGACCTTGGCGTCACCCAAGATTTAAACCGTACTATCAATATTTTGTTTCTATGAAAATCGGCGTTGCCGAATGATCACAAAGAGACCCTGAGCAAGTAAGCGTATTAAAATCGTAGATAGTTGAATGCCCAAGTTCGCCGCTCGGCAAGTCAACACCTTTGGGGACGTAAAATTCCGCCATATTTCCTCCGTACATGCCAGCAGGAAGCTTGAACGGCTTTAGGACTACATACGCTATGCTCACATCAACCTTGAACCGTTTTGATTGGCCGTTAGGGTGAATTGGCGGAATATCCTCATTTTTCTTCTTTTCTGCTATTGCATCGTTCCATTTCCAAACGTCATCCTGGGTAGCCCGCCTAAGATACCCCTTACGAACGGCATCCTTCAATGCGGCTGGCCCTGCCAGCGGTGCATTCTGATCGTAATATGAGCGAGGCGTAACTGCTGGTGAAGTAATGAGACGAGTACCGGGTGGCAGGTTTTCACCTACATGCACCCTCCCTCTCTTTGCAAGGAAAACCTTGTCTATACCCCGACCAAACATTTTGCGTGAATAATTGTTGAGATCCTTAAGCTCCCTCTCACTCACGATGAAATATCCGCACGGCCCATTACCATGCTGAGTACTGATGAGCGTGGGAACGGATGCTGCCAACCCAGCAATTGCCTGCCTGTGGTTACCGCTGGCAACAACGGCTGTTATGTTGGTTTGTTTTGACCACTTGATATTCCAGATAGTGGGTTCGTAAGCGCCAAGCATAAGGATGACTGCCTTGTTCGGCGAATGAACCGTTACATCCATTTGCGTCGCCATGTCTCCAGTTTGATCAATTTGGAAGTCAAGAGGACGGCCGGAGAGCTCACCAGCGGCATAAATAACAGAATTTTCTGATTTAACCGTGTTGAATTTGCAGTTTTCAAAATCAACCCAGCTTGAAGGCCCCGAGCTAATTGCCTGGGCATGTGGAAGTGCAGAATTTTCAGCAGATGCAGGTACGCTTGTAATAGCAATCAAAGTCGCCAGCAAAAACAGAAAGATCTTCATGACGCACTCCGTTTGGATCGTTTGTCGAAGTTGTATAAAAAGACACAAACAAACCCCGTTTCAGCCAATCGCCAAAAAACTGGCTCGGGTCACAGCCCCCTCGCTGGACAGATCAGTCAAGCCAATTGACAACTTTGAGGGCGGGAACACGCTTGAATTCCCGTGTGTTGTTGGTGACCAGGGGCAGCCCTAATGAAACGGCATGAGCAGCAATTAGCATATCCATTGAACCGATGGGCGCACCTGCTTTTTCAAGGGCAGCTCGGATTTCGCCATAGGCACAGGCTGCCTGTTCATCGAACACAATCACTTCCAATGGCGTAATAAACTCATCAAGGGCCTTGGCATTCTTTGCGTGCTGTGCGCTCTTGGCCACACCGTAGCGTAGCTCCGAAAGCGTAATGGCAGAAATGCCTATATCGCCAACTTGATAGTCAAGAAAACGCCTGAGCACGGCAGCTGGTTGCTGTTTGATAAGGTAAATGCAGATATTGGTGTCGAGCACCAACTTCATCAGAGACTCTCACGCGTATCAAGTTCCGGCTGCACGCGATCAGCCATGAAATCACTGGAAAACTTTTTAAGACTTTTAAACAGACAATCCCACGAATCGCTCCGGGGAATCAACTGAACAACATTGCCGGATTTTTTTATGAATACCTCACTGTCGTCAAAACGGAACTCCTTGGGTAGCCGGACTGCCTGGCTTTGCCCGTTTTGAAATAGTTTTGCCGTTTTCATGATGTCACCCCCCCAATAATATATATTTTTAATATATATTTAAGCCCTGGGATTAGCAAGTGCAATTTCGGCAATCGTTCGTCCAACTCCGCCACTACACTACCGCCCCCGTTACCTGAAAAAGCCGACCGGGAAACCCCGGTCGGCTTTTTCAGGCAATCCGCAACAGCATACTACCCCACGCAGCAGACGTTCTGCTCACGGGCCGCCTTGGTCTCATCCAGCCGGGTGACCGGCATGGTGGTGGGCATGGCAGCAAAGGCCGTGGGATCGCTCTCGGCCAGCTTGGCCGCCTCGATCATCACCTCGATAAAGGCGTCCAGGGTCTGCTTGCTCTCGGTCTCGGTGGGCTCGATCATGATCGCTTCTTTGACGATCAGCGGGAAGTAGACCGTGGGTGGATGGTAGCCCTTGTCGATCAGAAACTTGGCGATATCGATGGCGTGCACGCCATGCTCCAGCTGCTTTGAGGCCGAAAAGACCGCCTCGTGCATGCAGATCTGGTCGTAGGGCAACTCAAAATACCCCTTCAGCTTCTCCTTGATGTAGTTGGCGTTCAGCACCGCCTGCTCCGAGACCTGGATCAGCCCTTCCCTGCCCAGCATGATCATGTAGGTATAGGCCTTGACCATCACCCCGAAGTTGCCGAAGAAGTTGGCGGTGCGGCCGATGGTCTGCGGGCTTTGGGTCTGCACCTGCAGCTGCCCTGAATCATCGTCATGCACGATGCGCGGCATCGGCAGGAACGGGATCAGCGTCTTTTTAACCCCCACCGGGCCGGAACCGGGACCGCCGCCGCCGTGGGGGGTGCCGAAGGTCTTGTGCAGGTTGACGTGAATCACGTCAAAGCCCACATCGCCGGGCCGCACCTTGCCCATGATGGCATTCAGGTTGGCGCCGTCGTAGTACATTAGGGCGTCGTGACTGTGGGCGATGTCGGCGATCTCCTTGATGTGGGGGTTGAACAGCCCCAGGGTGTTGGGGCAGGTCATCATCACCGCCGCCACTTCACCATTCATGGCCTGCTTGAACAGCTCCAGATCCATATCGCCGTAGGGGGCGGTGGGGATGGTGATGATCTCGTAGCCCACCATGGCGGCCGAGGCCGGGTTGGTGCCGTGGGAGGAGTCGGGCACCACCACGTACTTCTTCTTATTCCCCTTGGCCTTGTGGTAAGCGGCGATCAGTAGCATGCCGGTCATCTCGCCATGGGCGCCGGCCAGCGGCTGGGTGGTCACCTCATCCATGCCGGTCACGTCGGCCAGCATCTGGCCCAGGTCGTACAACATACCCAGCGCCCCTTGGCAGAGGTCGCTGCCGCCCGGCAGCAGGGCGGTCAGCGGATGCAGCGGGGCAAAGAGATTAGCGGCGTTTTCCAACACCTTGACGTTGTACTTCATGGTGCAGGAGCCCAGGGGATAAAAATGGGTATCCACCGAAAAGTTACGGCGGGAGAGATTGGTGAAGTGGCGCACCAGATCCAGTTCGGACAGCTCCGGCAGGGCGGCCGGCTCAGCACGGCGCAGGCTTGCAGGCAGGGCCGCAGCGCTAGGCACGTCGGAGGCCGGCAGCATCACCCCACGGCGGCCAGGGACCGATTGTTCAAAGATCAGTTGCATAGCGCCACCTCCAGCTCCTTCACCAGCAGGTCGATCTCTTTTCTGCTGCGCTTCTCGGTCACGGTCACCACCATCAGGTGCTGCGAGCCTTCGAAGTACTGCCCCAACGGCAGACCGGCCACGATCCCCTTGGCCAACAGCGCCCCCACCACCTGATCGGCCGGCCTGGGCAGGCTGATGGTAAACTCGTTGAAGCTGGGGGCGCTTTTCAGCACCGTTACGCCGGGGATAGCGGCCAGGCTGGCCTTGGCGTACTCGGCCTTGTCGTAGTTGAGCTGGGCCAGCTGAACCAACCCGTCCCGGCCCAGGGCCGACAGGAAGATCAACCCCCGCAGGGCGCACAACGACTGGTTGCTGCAGATGTTGGAGGTGGCCTTGTGGCGTTTGATATGCTGTTCGCGGGCCTGCAGGGTCAGCACGAAACCGCGCTGGCCGTTCTTGTCAACGGTCTCCCCCACGATCCGGCCCGGCATGTTGCGGATGTAGGCCTTTTTGGCCGCGATGAAGCCAAAGGAGGGGCCACCGAAGGAGAGCGGGTTGCCCAACGACTGGCCATCCCCCACGGCGATGTCGGCACCGATCTCGGCCGGCGACTTGAGCATCCCTAAGGCCACCGGGTAGACCGCCGTCACCAACAGGGCCCCGGCTGCATGGACCTGCTCGGCCACCGGACTGAAATCCTCTACACAGCCGAAGACGTTGGGGTACTGCACCAGCAGGGCGGCGGTATCGTCATTCAGCTGCGCAGCCAGCTCCTGCCGGTTCAGCAGGCCGTCCAGCGGCGGCAGGGAGACGACCTCCACATCCAGGTTGGAGAGGTAGGTGGCCAACACCTGACGGGCCATGGGCGAGACGCAGCCGTCCACCAGTATCCGGTTCCGGTTGGTGGCCCGCAGCGCCATCAGGGCCCCTTCCGCCAGGGCGGTGGCGCCGTCGTACAGCGAGGCGTTGCTGACCTCCAGACCGGTCAGGCGGCAGATGGCGGTCTGGTACTCGAACAGGGCCTGCAGGGTGCCTTGTGAGCACTCCGGCTGGTAGGGGGTGTAGGCGGTGTAGAACTCGGCCCGCCCAGCCAGGTGATCCACCGCGGCCGGGATCAGGTGATCGTAGAAACCGCCGCCGATGAACAGGGAGAGTTGGCCGCAGTTGTCGGCCGCCAGCTGTTGCATGCGGGCCAGAGTCTCGAACTCGGACATGCCGGCCGGCAGGTTGAAGGTCTTGGCCCGCAGTTCAGGGGGGATCGGGGCGAACAGCTCCTCGATACTGGCCACGCCGATGGCGTCCAGCATCTCCCGGATCTCCTGCGGGGTATGGGGGCAATAGTGGCTGGTCATGGTGCGTGCTCCTACAGGGTCTTCAGATAGGCGTCGTACTGTTCCTTGTTCATCAGGCTGCCCACCTCGGCCGGGTCGCTCAGCTCAAGCTCCAGCATCCAGGCGGTCTGTTCCGGGCTTTCGTTGACTTGCTCCGGTGTTGCATCTAACGTGCTATTGACCTTGACCACCGTGCCGGACAGCGGGGCGTAGATATCGCTGGCCGCCTTGACCGATTCGATGGCCGCCACCACCTCGCCCTGCTTGACCTGCTTGCCGATGGCCGGCAGCTCTACAAAGGTCACATCGCCCAGCTCATGGGCGGCATGCTCACTGATCCCCACCTGCGCTAGATTGCCGTTGACCCTGGCCCACTCATGCTCTTTGGTAAAATAGATGCTCATCCCCACTCCCCTCCTTACAGGTTATAACTGCAGAATTATTTTTTCGGGCAATCGCCCAGACGTTTGGCGTTCATCTTCATGGTGATGTTCTGGCCCTGGGACTTCATCTTCATGGTCGAAGTGTAGCTGTTGGCGCTGAACACCGTCTCGCCGCTGAAGGTACCGGCGCTCTGGCCGGTACAGACCATGGACCAGGTCACCTTGTTACCGCTAACCTTGTAGCTGGTCATCTTGCAATCCTTGTTGCTGCCGGCCACCACCTTGGCCTGATCCTTGACGTCCTCCTTGGTGTAGCAGTGCTTGACCACCGTGGGCGGCAGCTTCATCGGCATGCCGGGCATCACGGTGGTGGTGCTCACCTCCCACCAGCCCTCGCGGATAGGATCTGCAGCAAAAGCCGGAACAACTGACAGCAGCAGGGCAACCACAGACAGACAGACGATGTTTTTCATTGGTTTACTCCTTTCGTAATCCAACCCAGAACTCAACTCCGCAATGAACCACCGCTATAGAACGGCAAACCGCAGACCGTGGCCTCCAGGCTGACCCGATCCTGACAAACCGTTAGCATGCCACCCAAAGCGGCATGGGGGGATTCCACATAGCCCATACCGATGCCGCAACCCAGCATGGGTGAAAAGACACCGCTGGTCACCTCACCGATGGTACGGCCTGAGGCCTGTATCTGGTAGCCGTGGCGCGGCGCCCGGCGGGTGTTGACCGTAAAGGCGATCTTGCGCCGTGCCACACCCGTTGCCTGTTGCTGCAGCAGCGCCGCTTTGCCGACAAACTCCTTGTTGAAATTGACAAAGGCCTCCAGACCGGCCTCCAGCGGCGTAGTCTGTTCGTCCAGATCACTGCCGTAGAGCGAGTAACCCACCTCCAGCCGCAGCAGGTCGCGGGCACCCAGCCCGGCCGGCTTGACCCGCGGATCGGCCAGCAGCACCTGCCACAGCTCGGCCACCTTGGCGGCCGGCAGAAAGATCTCGTAGCCCAGCTCGCCGGTGTAGCCGGTGCGGCTGACCACGGCCGGCACCCCCAGTAGATCCTGGGAAACAAACCTGAAATAGGGCAGCTGGGCCAGCTGTTCGCCGCAGACGGCGCTCAGCACCTCGCGGGACTTGGGGCCCTGCAGGTCCAGTTTGGCCGTGGCAGTGGAGATATTGACCAGGTTGCCGCCGGTAAGGCGGCTGCGGATCACCTGAAAATCGTTGGGGGCGGTGGCGGCGTTGACCACGATCATCGCCTCCTGCTCGGCAAACCGGAACACGATCAGGTCATCAATAATGCCACCGGCCTCGTTCAGCAGAAAACCATACTTGGAACGGCCCACCGGAATGGCGGCCACCGAGAAGGTGAACAGGTCCTCCAGACCGCTGGACAGGATATCCCCCTTGAACAGAAACTCGCCCATGTGACAGATATCGAACAGGGCCGCCTGCTCACGGCACCAGCGGTGTTCGGCGATAATCCCCTCGTACTGGATCGGCATATCCCAGCCGCCAAAGGGGGCCATCAGCGCGCCCAGTGCCCGGTGCTGAGGGTGCAAGGGGGTAACCAGCAACGAATCACTCACGTCTGACATGACGACTCCTTTACAACAGGCAGATTGGGTTAGTTGCGCGTGCTCTTGGTCTGGCCGGACAGGGCCCTGATCTCGCTCAGGCGTGGTTTCCAGCGGTTTTCTTCATGATCGAGGGTAAACTCGCGGCTCTGGCTGGCGTCACTACTGCCGTAGCCGCCCTCCATGCCGACCCGGGCGAATACCTTGGCGGTGGTCTTGCGCTCCTCAATCAGTCGGAAATCACGCAGTTTGGTGAAGCAACAGGCCGGACGCCGGGCGGCGTCGCGCATGGTCTGGGCAAAACGCTCCCTGGTCATGCCGCTGCGATGGGAAAGGGAATCATAGAGTTGTTCAAAACGCCCCTCGCGCCACAGGTCGAGGGCATCGGACAGGGCCTGTTCGCGGGGATCGCTGCGCTGGTCGGCCCAGGCGGGCAGTGCGCACAGCAAAAGACAACAGCAGACAAGAGCACGGCAACGGCTGGAGAGCATGGCCTACTCCTCGCAAAGGAATGGTGCCCCATCCTAGTGCATCGGACACGGTGCTGCAATCGGAAAGTGGGCCACTGATATTCGGTTGCAGAACAGCGGGGTTGGGGTACACTTGCACTGATCTGGAGGGCAGGAGGCGAACCATGAAAAGTTACAACGAGACCTTGCAGCAGCTGATCAAATTCGGCTTGGATATCTCGCAGATCAAGGATATCGATCTGCTGCTGGAAAAGATCCTCTCCGAGGCCCGCAGTTTCACCGGGTGCGATGCCGGCACGATCTACGTCAAGGAGGGTCACTGGCTCTACGCCCGCTACTCACAGAACGACACGGTGCACAGTCAACTGGCGTCGCACCGTAAATCAGTTTACACCAATATCACCATCCCGGTGGATAACAACTCCATCGCCGGCTACGTGGCCGCTACCGGCAGCAGGCTCAATATCCCCGATGTCTACCAGCTGGACGACAGCGCTCCCTACTCCTTCAACCGCTCCTTTGACGCCCTGACCAACTACCGCACCATATCGCAGCTGGTCTTCCCGCTTACTAGCATGCGGGGCGAGACGGTGGGGGTGCTGCAACTGATCAACGCCAAACAGCCGGACAACAGCGTGGTGCCGTTCCAGGACGATGACGAAAGCGGCATCCACTACTTTGCCGTCACCGCTGCCAACGCCATCGAGCGGGCCAAGATGACCCGCGAGATCATCCTGCGGATGAACCGGATGGCCGAGCTGCGGGACCCCAAGGAGACCGGGCCCCACGTCAACCGGGTGGCGGCCTATTCGGTGGCCCTGTATGAGAGCTGGGCCGCCCGCAAAGGCTTGAGCGGCGACGAAGTGGACCGTACCCGCGACATTCTGCGGATGGCGGCCATGCTGCATGACGTGGGCAAGGTGGCCATCTCCGACACGATCCTCAAGAAACCGGGCCGCTTTACCCCCGATGAATACGACCTGATGAAACTGCACACCGTCCATGGCGCCCGCCTGTTCCCCGACCTCTACTCAGAACTGGACGAGGCCGCCGCCGTCGTGGCGCTGAACCACCACGAACACTGGAACGGCAACGGCTATCCCGGCCATATCAGCCTGGCCTCCCTCAAACCGCTGCCGGGCTTTGAGCAACCTGACGGCACGGCCCGCGGCAAAAAGGGGGAGGAGATCCCCCTCTTCGGCCGGATCGTGGCCATTGCCGATGTGTATGACGCCCTCTCCAACCGCCGCTGCTACAAGGAGGCCTGGGACGAGGCAGCGGTGCTGGAGGAACTGAAGAAAGACAGCGGCAGCGTGTTCGACCCGGAGCTGATCGAGGTCTTTCTGGAGAGCATCGACACCATGCGGCAGATCGCCGCCCAGTTTCCCGACCCACCGGACACCCACAGCTAAGGCCCCGCAGTAGTTTTACAGGGTGCGCTCGGCTGCCTCGGCAAACAGCCGCAAGCGGGCCATCATGGCGTCGAACTTCTTCGGCTTCAGCGACTGGGGACCATCGCTGGAGGCGCGCTCCGGATCGGGGTGCACCTCCACGATCAGACCGTCGGCCCCGGCCGCCACAGCGGCGTAACACATCGGCGCCACGTAGTGGTAGTTGCCGGTGCCGTGGGACGGGTCGATCACCACCGGCAGGTGGGTCTTGCTCTTCAGCACCGGAATGGCCGAAAGGTCCAGGGTGTTGCGGGTGGCGGTCTCAAAGGTGCGGATACCCCGCTCGCAGAGGATCACCCCCTGATTGCCCTCGCTCATGATGTACTCGGCGCTCATCAGAAACTCCTGGATGGTCATGGCCATGCCCCGCTTGAGCAGCACCGGCTTGCCGCACTGGCCAACCTTCTTCAGCAGGGCGAAGTTCTGGGCGTTGCGGGCGCCGATCTGCAGGATGTCGGCGTAGGAGGCCACCAGCTCCACCGTCTCAGGGTTGATCACCTCGGTCACCACCGGCAGGCCGGTCTCGGCGCGGGCCTGGGCCAAAAGTTTCAAGCCCTCCTCTTCCATCCCCTGGAACGAATAGGGCGAGGTGCGCGGCTTGAAGGCGCCGCCCCGCAGCACATGGGCACCGGCCGCCTTGACCTGCCGGGCGCTCTCCATAATCTGCTGCTCACTCTCCACCGAACAGGGACCGGCCATCACAATCACCTGTTTGCCGCCAATCACCACATTATCGCTGATCCGCACCTGGCTGGCCTCCTTCTTGACCTCGGTGGAGGCCAGCTTATAGGGCTGAAGGATCGGTACCACGCTCTCCACCCCCTGCATGCTTTCCAAGGACTGCAGCACCAGCTTGCCCCGTTCGTCGCCGATGGCGCCGATCACGTCCCGTGTGGTGCCGTGGATCACGTGGGGCTTGTAGCCCAGCTCCTTGATCCGCTTCAGCACCTCGTCCCGTTCCTTCTTGCCTGCCCCTGCCTTCATAACCACGATCATCTGTCTCTCCTTTGCGCCAAAAACACAAGGCCGGAGGGAGTCCCCCGGCCTTGGATCGTTTTAAGCACTGAACAAAACGGAAAAAGCCGGGGCGACTCTCATTCCGTCTGCCCCGGCTTTCAGCTGTGTAGTTAGGTGATTACGCTGCGTACACACTCGCCCGGGCAGACGGCCCAAAATAGCCGTACCAAAAAAACCCAAAAAAGGAGCGGTAGCAGAGTGCGTTCAACATGGGTACATTTTTAAGCATGGCCGGCGTTGCCTTGTCAAGAGATTAAATGCCGCCCGTTTGGGCGATCAGTTCGGCAGCGTGCTGTCGCGCAGCATCCGAGATGGTCTCACCGGCCAGCATCCGGGCCAATTCGTCGATCACGCCGGACTTATCCAGTTCGGTGACCTTGGTAACGGTGCGGCCGTCCTGCACCTGCTTCTCCACCTTGAGGTGCCGGGTGGCCCAGGCCGCCACCTGGGGCAGATGGGTGATGCAGAACACCTGCTGGCCGCTGGCCACGTTTTTCAGTTTACGGCCGATCATGCCGGCCACCGCCCCGCCCACGCCGGTATCCACCTCGTCGAACACCAGGCTAGGGGCCTCCCCCTCCGGCAGGATCTGCTTAAAGGCCAGCATCAGGCGCGACAACTCGCCACCGGAGGCCACCCGCGCCAAAGGCCGCGGGGTCTCGCCCGGGTTGGGCGAAAACAGGAACTCCACCCGCTCCAAACCGCTGCTGCGGGGTTCCGGCAGTTGCTCAAAGGACACCTGCACCACGGCGTGGGGCATGGCCAATTGGTGTACCTCGGCGGACAATGCCTTGGCCAGCTTGTCGGCCGCAGCGCGACGGGCCGCCGACAGATTGCTACCGCGCTGATCCATCAGGGTGCGGGCCTCTGCCAGGGCCTGTTCCAGCTCCTCGCGGGAACGGCAACGCCCCTCCAGTTCCGCCAGTTCATCGGCCAGGCGCGCCTGCAGGCTGATCAGCTCCTCCACGGAGGGGGCATACTTTTTCTTCAGCCGCCCGAGCAGGTCCAGACGGTCGTCGGCCTGCTGCAGCGCCTGCGGGTCGGCCTCGATCCGGGCGGCATAATCCCGCAACTGCAAGGCCGCATCCTCCAGCTGCAGATAGGCGCCATCCAGGGTCTCTGCGACTGCGGTCAGCTTCGGATCAATGGCGGCCGCCTCGCGGATCACGGCCACCATGCGACGCAGTTCACCCAGCAGGGCCTGGTCGCTGTCGTAGAGCCCCTCGAACACGCCGCCGCTGGCACCGGCCAGACGCTCGGCATGGACCAGCAGCTGCCGCTGTTCCAGCAGTTCTTCTTCCTCGCCGGCCCGCAGATTGGCGGCGGCCAGCTCATCCAGTTGGTAGCGCAGCAGATCGAGGCGGTGGGCGGCATCCCGCTGCTGTTCGTCAAAGTGTGCCAGCTGATCGGACAGCTTCTGCCACCCGCTGAAGGCACCGACATATTGCTGACGTATCGTGTCGCACTTGGCGTAGCTATCCAGCAGCTGCAGGTGTTGTTCGGGCCGCAGCAGGGCCTGCGATTCGTGCTGGCCGTGAATCGTTACCAGCCGTCGCCCCAGCTCACTCAACTGGGCCAGGGTGGCCAGCGAGCCGTTGACAAAGACCCGGTTGCGCCCGCTGCGGGTCAGACAACGTTTAACGATCAGCTCATCGCCGTCATCAAAGCCCGCCTCTGCCAGGTGCGCTCGCACCCCGTTCAGGCTGGTGATATTAAAGACCGCCTCCACCACCGCCTCCTCCTCGCCGGTGCGGATCAGATCGGCCGAGGCCCGGCCGCCGGAGGCCAGGGTCAGGGCGTCGATGATGATCGACTTGCCGGCGCCGGTCTCGCCGGTCAGCAGGTTCAGCCCCGGCCCGAAGGAGAGGTGCAGCTGTTCGATGATGGCAACGTTGCGGATCGAGAGAAAGGTCAGCATGGGGCCTTAACGCTCCCCCCACTTGAGCTTGGTGCGCAGGATCGAGAAGTAGTCCTTGTCGCGGGAGGTGACCAGAGCGGTGGTCTTCAGGGCGCGGCGCACCTCCACCGTGTCCCCTTCCTGCAACTCGACCCCCACCTGCCCATCCAGGGTCAGATAGACCATCTCGTCAAAGGAGGACTTGACCACGATCCTGACCACCGCCTGGTCAGGGATCACGATCGGCCGGTTGGTCAGGGTATGGGGACAGATCGGGGTGATCACGATGCAGCACATCACCGGGTGCACGATCGGCCCGCCGGCCGACATGGAGTAGCCGGTGGAACCGGTAGGGGTGGAGATAATCAGGCCATCGGCCTTGAAGGTGGTCAGGTTGTAGCGGTCAACGGTGGTCTCAAGCTCGATGATCCGGGCCAGGGCCCCCTTGTTGATCACCACGTCGTTCAGCACATGGCAGTGGGTCAGCTCGGTGTCGCCGCGGGTCACCACCACCTCCAGCATCATCCGCTCCGAGAGGCGCAGGTTGCCCTCCAGGCAACGTTCCAGCACCGGGTAGAGCTCCTCCACCGTGATCTCGGTCAAAAACCCCAGGCTGCCCAGGTTGACCCCCAGGATCGGCACCTGACGACCGCTGAACAGGCGGGCAACCGAGATCAGGGTGCCATCGCCGCCCAACACCACCACCAGCTGGGCCGTTTCACGCATCTGCTCCTCAGTGACGCCGTTGGTACAGCCCATGTGACGGGCCAGGTGGGCCTCCACCAGCGGCACGCAATTACGTTCTTCAAGCCAGGCGATCAGCTCGCTGGCCACCCCCTGACAACGGGGATCATGCACCTTGGCGAAAATGGCTACCTGTTTCATGGATTCCTGTCCCGGTCACAAGTGTGATGTGCTTCTTCTTACCATAGCTGCCCTGGCTTGTCCAACCGCAGAACATGCCGCTGAGCAGCTGGCTTTACATACGTCTTTTTTTGTGTAGTGTTGTGTTGAGAGGTCGCAGCGCTGTGCAGAACAGACAAACCACCAGACCCTGACTGGGACAGCTATGGCAGAATGCGCACATCATTTTCCCTATGGACAGCTGGTTTCAGCCTGCAACGTGCTCTTCGGCACAGGGCAGGTCACAAGCATTCCCCTGCTGCAAGTCGACGAGATCAAGCTGGCCTACCGCCGTGCTGTGAAGCAGGTCCACCCCGATCTGGCCCCGGACCGTTCGGCGGCCACCTTCCGGCGGGTGACCGAGGCCTACGAACTGCTGCTGAAACACGCCGAGGCACGACGGATCGCCCAGCAAAGGCCCAAGGAATCACGCCCTCGCACCCGCCCCACCAAAGAGGCACCATCCCAGCCGGCAATGACCCGCCCGAGGGTTAAAAAAGCACCACCAGTCCTGAAATGCCCGCAGCGGACCATGTACTCCGGTCCGATGCCCACCATACCGCTACGGATCGGGCTCTACCTCTACTACACCGGCAAGATTCCGTATGAAGCGTTGGTCCAGGCCCTGGTCTGGCAGCAAGCGATGCGTCCCCCGCTCGGCAGGCTTGCCCTCAAGGCCAAACTGCTCAATGCCACGGAGGTGCAACGGATACTGGAGTCAAAGACGGTCAACGGCCAGTTCGGCGAACGGGCCATCAAACTGGGCTTTCTGGCCGAATCTCAGGTGGCGCAACTGCTCCGCCTGCAGCGCAGCCTGCAGAAACCGCTCGGCTACTACTTTGTAAAAAACAAACTGCTGACCACCTACGAGCTCTCAACGGCAGCCCGCGACATGGAGCAGCACAACCAGCAGATATTCCGTGAACGTCACGACCGGCAACTGATGATCGAGCGGGTTAGCCACCCTGAGCACCCCTGACCCGGCACTTAGCGTCACATGATTCCCGCACCTGCACAGGTGCGCATTTAACCACAGGAGGTTGTTATGCAAAGATCGCTTTCGTTGTTCACCATTGCCCTCTGCCTGGTTTGCGCCGCCGTACCGGCACTCGCCGCCGGCGCACCGGACAAATCCACGGCCACATTCGTCGGCAAGGCCCCTGAAAAACCGCTGACCAAAGAGCAGAAAGAAGCTCAGGAACGGGCCAAAATTCAGAACAACCAACTGAAGCAGACCGCAACCGACCTCGGCCCACAGGGTCCACAAAAGCAAACCAAAAAACCGGGCGAGATGCCAAACTTCGCCGTCAACCCGGAAGCCGACGCAATGCTTAAGAACATGGCCAAGCCAAAGAAATAACCTGGCACAGCACAGACCTAAAAAGGCAACCTCCCGACCGATCGGGAGGTTGCCTTTTTACTGACAGCCGATGGCATGACGCCGGAGACCTTGGATCAACCTGCCTGACCGAAGACGCCGGTCAGCAAATAGGCGGTATACCCCAGATAGCAGGCCAACAGCAGCGCACCCTCGATCCGGTTGATCCTGCCCGGCCCTCGGAAACCATAGCCAAACAGGAACAAGGAGACCGTCAGCACCGTCATCGTCAGCATATCCCGCGAAACCACACTCGGCTCAAATCCCAACGGACTGATCGTACCGGCGATCCCGACCACCGCCAGGGTATTGAACAGGTTGGAGCCGAGCACGTTGCCGAGGGCGATGTCATGCTCGTTGCGCCTGACGGCAATAATCGAGGAGGCCAGTTCCGGCAGCGAGGTACCCACTGCTACAATGGTCAGGCCGATGATCAGGTCACTGATCCCCAGCTGATGGGCAATGGCCACCGCCCCCCAGACCAGGATGCGGGAACTTGCGATCAGCAACACCAATCCTACAATCAGCCAGAACAGGGCCCGCTTGATCGGCATGGCCTGCTCCTGCAGCTCATCCTCCATCTCCTCGCCAAAGGCGTCACCCTTCTGTCGTAGCCCCTCCCAGATGGTCCAGCCCATCAGTCCGGCAAAAACAGCCAGGTGAATCCATCCGTCCAGCCTGCTCAGATTACGATCGTACATCAGCAGCAAGGCAAAGACGGTCACCAGCGAAAGTATGGGCAACTCCTTGCGCAGCACCCGCGAATGCACGGCAATCGGGCTGATCAGGGCGGTCAGGCCCAGGATCAGGGCGATGTTGGTGATATTCGAACCATAGGCATTGCCCAGGGCAATGCCGGGATTGCCCTGCCATGAGGCCAGGGCCGACACCACCATCTCGGGAGCGGAGGTGCCAAAGCCTACCACCACCATGCCGATCAACAGGGGCGACATGCCAAAATATCGGGCTGTCGAGGCTGCGCCTTCGACAAAACGGTCAGCACTCCAGACCAGCAGCGCCAGACCAACCAGTACCGCCAACAAAGGCATCAACATGATTCAGTTTCCATTTCTCACAACAAATTCAGGCCGCCGCTTGGGCGGGTTACTTGTGCACAGCCAACAATTCAACGTCAAACAGCAAGGTGGCATGGGGCGGGATCACGCCACCGGCCCCACGGGCGCCATAGCCCAGGTTGGCAGGAATCACCAGCTTGCGCTTGCCCCCCACCTTCATCCCCATCACACCCTCATCCCAGCCCTTGATGACTTGGCCCACACCGATCACAAAGTTGAACGGCTGGCGGCGATCCACCGAACTGTCGAATTTTGTGCCGTTCTCCAGCGTGCCGGTATAATGCACCGTAACCTGTTTGCCCCGCACCGGCGAGGCCCCTGTGCCAACCACCAGATCAACGTATTTGAGCCCTGAAGCCGTAGTCGTCATCGCCTGTGTCATCGTGGGTGTCCTCGTCTCTGCCGCCTGCACCGGCAGTGCCATCAGTGCAGCCACCATACAACCCGCTACCAGTGTCATCACGCTCTGCATCTCAAACCACCTTTCGATGTTGGTCAAAATTTATTTACCGTATTTTTTCTGCACCTCGGGAATCAGCTTTTTGATGTTGTTGATCCGGGTGTCATCCGAGGGGTGGGTACTCAACCATTCCGGCGTGGCCTGACCGCTCTTCTTGGCAGCCATCCGCTCCCAGAACGCCACCGCCGCCTGCGGATTGTAGCCGGCCATGGTCATAAAGACCAGGCCCAGGTGGTCGGCCTCGCTTTCGTGCAGCCGGCCATAGGGCATCAGCGCGCCATACTCCGACCCCACCCCGTACACCGCCATCCACAGCTGCTGGGTCTCGGCCGGTCGAGTGGCCAGGGCCGTTGAGAGCGCCACTCCACCGGCCTGGGCCAGCAACTGCTGGCTCATCCGTTCGTTGCCATGCTCGGCAACCGCGTGGGCGATCTCGTGTCCCATCACCACCGCTAGACCGGTCTCATCCATGGCCACCGGCAACAGGCCGGTATAGACCACCACCTTGCCGCCCGGCATGCACCAGGCATTAACCTGGGGGTCTTCTACCAGATTGAACTCCCACTGGTAGTTCTTGACCTGGTTCTGCATACCGTTGGCGATCAGGTAGCGTTCCACCGCCTGGCTGATCCGGAGGCCCACCCGCCGCACCAGTTCGGTCTGCTGCTGGTTGGTGCTCAGCTTGTTCTCCTTCAGAAACTGGTCATACTGCTGCAGACTCATCGACATCATTGATGAGCCGGGGATTATGTTGAGCTGGGCCCGACCGGTCACCGGCACCGTACTACAACCGGCCACCAGGCTTACCAGCACCGTTGCCACCATCAGCCATCGCATCAGCATACACGCTTCCTCCGTTTCTTGATCTGCGGATCGCAGCAGTATCAGACCGGGACGATGTTCCAGGTTTCGCTGGTCAGGTCAAAGACCACCCTGGCCTGTTTGTTACGCAACTGCTGCAGCACCTGTTCGACCTTGCCATCCAGGCTGTGACCGTCGTCGGCCAGCTCCGACCATTCCCGCGACACAAACGCCGCCACCATGCTGCGCAGCGTGTCCGGATCGATCCGCTCCAACGGGACCTCCACCCCCTCTTCAGCGGGCTGATCCTGTCGGTCGTACTCCAGGGTCACCTCGTGTTCACCATTTTTGCCCATGGCTATGCCTGTTCACCCCTGTCCGACAACCGACTCTGATCAGCGGCAAACCGGCGGATATCCGGCGTAAAGTGATAAAAATCAGACTGTAACGCCTGATGATGACGACTGAGCTCCGCTTCGCAGCCCTGCAGGGGGTTCGGTCGGGAAACCCGACGCGACATCCGGCTGAAGGCCTTGCCGATCCCGTCAATGGTTGCATAGGAGGGCAGCAGTTCGTCAAAGATCACCGCTACCAACGGCTGCATTGCCGCTGGCAGCAGGGCACGATTATCCTCCACCACCCCACGCGTCCTGACAAGAAAACGGTCATACGGTTCAGCAGACCACTCCTGCCAGCTGTTGACCAGAAAATAGTCATAGAAGAGATCCACCATCACCCCGCGATACAGCCCGTACTCCGGCGCCAGACGGTAACGGCTCTGCCGGAAGAGCGGGTGTTGCTCGGCATAGGAATCAATCCGGCGGTGCAATTGTACGCCGTCACGCACCCGGGGCGTAAAACGATCCTGCAGACTGCCCTTGACAAAATCACCCATGAAGTTGCCCAGCAACAGTTGATCGTCGTTGCCGGAAAGTAGCATGTGGAACAAAAAATTCATAGGGTACCTACAGCGCGGTAGCTGCAACACATAATTGCGGCCTGATCCACCCTGTTGCTAGCGGAGGTAGTGACAGGTATATCCGCCAGGATTTTTTTGCAGGTAATCCTGGTGATACTCTTCTGCAGGATAAAAGGTGCCGGCCTGGGTAATTTCGGTGACCAGCGGCGCCTTCCAGCGTCCGGATGCATCCACCGCTTTCCTGACCCGCTCCGCAACCTGCTGTTGCACACTATTGGTATAGAAGATGGCTGAACGATACTGGCTGCCGCGGTCATTACCCTGACGATCCTTGGTGGTTGGATCATGCATCCTGAAGAACCAGTCCTGCAGCAGTTCTTCATAGCTCAGTTTCCGTGGATCGAACACCACCTCGACACTCTCGGCGTGGCCGCTTTTTGAATTGTGGGTATCTTCATAACGCGGGTTTTTCAGGTGTCCGCCGGTATAGCCAACCTTGCTTGCGATCACCCCCGGTATCGTGCGCAGGATATCCTGCATGCCCCAGAAACAGCCTCCTGCCAGCACGGCGGTCTCCTGTGCAGGGGCATCGGTGGCAACGCCGGCCGCCTCGAATTGGGGCACATACCGGCCATAGCCCTGGCTCCAGAGCTGCCCGGCAGGGATAAAGCGCAGGGCAGCCGAATTGATGCAGTAGCGCTGACCCGTCTCCCCAGGGCCATCATCAAACAGGTGGCCCAGGTGGGAATCGGCATGCCTGGAGCGGACTTCGGTGCGCTGCATACCATGACTGCTATCAGATTTTTTGGTGATATGATCCACTTCCAGTGGCCGGGTAAAGCTGGGCCAACCGGTGCCGGAATCAAACTTGTGCTGTGAGCTGAACAGCGCCTCACCGGAGACCACATCCACATAGATACCTGGCGCGTGATTGTTCCAGTAGGCGTTACTGAAGGGTGGCTCGGTACCGCATTGCTGCGTGACTTTGAACTGTTCCGGGGTCAGTTTCTGCTTCAACTGGTCAGTCGATACCTTGGGATACACCGCAGCCTTTTCGTTCATAGGGTTCACCGTAGTGGAGTTGTTGTCACAGGATGCCAGGCAGGCGTTACACACCAGCAGCACCACCAGCAGGATAAGCAATTGCCATGGACGTTGCATGCCGCCCCTCCTTGCGCTCAGATTACCGCGCAGCGCTCACATCGCCAACAAAAAAACAGCTGGACTGAAGGTGGCGATGCAATGGCTGCTTACCCCCTGTTGCCTGGTACAGAATACCAGCAGATGCAGGGGGTTGGTAAAAAATTGTTGCCATCAGCAAGATGCTTTTGTTATGGTGCGCCGCAGCTCACAAATAGTGCTAGCAGGTACACGATAATACTAAACCATCCGCGAGGATGGGGCGGAAAGCCTACAGGGTCTCACCGAGACAGCCAGGTTGCCGAAATATCTTTTACGAGATTCGGCAGCCTGGCTTTTTTTGTGCCTGCTGCATCGAAAGGTCCCTGTATACCCCATGCTTACGCTCAGCAGACCGATATCCCTGCCCGCTACGCTTCGTTGTCTTGCTGCATGTGCCCTGCTTGCCGCGCTGCAGGGCTGTGCGACCATGACGGCGGTCTATGAGGAGTTCCCGTCTTTTTCCGACCTGCAGGAAGAAACCTTTGAGCAGAACCAGTTTTCGGTTGCCAAGGGTGAAGATGTCATCGGCCGCTTGCGCTCCGTCCGCCTGGCAAAGGGTGATACGCTGCCAGACATCGCCCGGCATTACGGTCTGGGCCTGAATGGCCTGACGGCTGCCAATCCCGGCGTGGATATCTGGGTACCCGAGGCCGGGGAACGGCTGATCCTGCCCCATCATTTTATTCTGCCGGATGTACCCAGAAAAGGGGTGGTGATCAATCTGGCCACCATGCGGCTGTTTGCGTTTAAGGGCACTGGCGATCAGTTGACCGTAGACACCTACCCGGTTGGCGTCGGCACCGAGGAGCGTCCCTCCCCCACGGGGCAGATGCGGGTAGAGCGCAAGGCCTACCGGCCCAGCTGGTATGTGCCGACCTCAATTGCTAAGTCCCACCTGAAAAAGGGCGATGTGCTGCCTGCCGTCGTTCCGCCGGGGCCTGACAATCCTCTGGGGGAGTATGCGCTCTATCTGACCGCCCCGAGCTATCTGATCCACGGCACCAACAAACCGGCCAGCATCGGGCTGCGGGCCAGTAACGGCTGCTTCAGACTGTATCCCGAAGATGTCAAACGACTCTATGAGATAACCCCGGCCAAAACACCGGTCAATATCATCAACCAGCCCTATCTGGTGGGCTTACGCAACGGGATGATCTACCTTGAGGTACACGGGCCAACGGACGAACTGGACACTGCTGAACTTGACAAGGTCTACCGCAAGCTCAAGGCAGTTGAAACGGCAACAGGACGGCCGCTTGACTGGAACAAGGTCAAGCAGGTGCTGGCCGAGGCACGCGGAATCCCTGTTCCAGTCTTTGAGCTCAGACCGGGAAGCGCCAAAGAACTTGCTGAACCGACCGAGGTGAGACGTCCGGTAGAGCTGAGATTCAAGCCGAAGGTAGCGGAGCTTGATCCGGATGCATGGTCGGTACTGGTGGCTGAGCTGCAGGATGAAACCGATGCCGCACGGCTGGCCGCCATCATCAACCATCAGGGACCCCCTATCCCTGCACAGATGGTTTCAAAGGGGTCCGGTTATCAGGTTGTGGCTGGCCCGTTTGCCGATCAGAACAAGGCCAGAGAAATCATCAGACGTCTGAAGATGGATCTGGAGTTGGATGCCAGCCTGGTTGAACCAGCGCGGCGTAACTAACAAAGAAAAAGGAGGTACAGTATGAAAAGGTTGTTCGTGGTTTCGATGATGGTTGTGCTTGCCGCTGCTCTGGGGGGGTGTGCAACAACAGCTGACCTGGAGAAGGTGCAGTCCCAGCAGATGATGACCGGCGCAAAGGCTGATCAGGCAGCACAGGATGCACAGGCAGCCAAGGCTGCTGCCGATGCCGCCACCCTGAAGGCAGAAGCCGCCGCAGCCAGGGCGGAAAATGCCCTGAAGATGGCAGAAGAACGGGCGAAGCTGGCTGAAGAAAAAGAACGGCTGGCCGAGGAAAAGGCACGAATTGCCGATGAAAAGGCACAAAGCGCTGATCAAAAGGCAAAACAGGCGGAAGCTGTGTTCCATCGCTCAATGCAGAAGTAATCTTGTCGTAAGGCTGAAGCTGTAAAGATTGACACACCACGAGGGAGTTGGCAGGGTAGCACTACCCTGCCAACTCCTTCTGCTGCCTGCCGTTGGAGTTCTCTCCGCTTCCCGCCATCGGGTGCGCTGATAAAGGATGAATTAATGATGAGCACAGCGTGGTCGCGCCGAAAAGCTGCTGATTATCGAGGGCCCAGGGACAATGCCCCTAGGTTCCGCTCCCTGGTCTGCGCCATGCTGGCGCCGATGCTGCTCTGGGGTTGCAGCGGCCTGAATAGCGGGTTTCAGGCCAGGAATGCCTTCCGGGAGGCCAACGACCAGTTCAACCGTGGTGCCTACAGCGCAGCGCTGGGCAACTATCAGCAGGTCATCGAAAAGGAACCACAGGCCGCAGACCGGGCGCTATTCGAGATGGGGATCATCCATGCCCACCCCGGCAATGGGCAGAAAGATTATCAGGCAGCCCAAGACTGTTTTCAGCGGCTGCTCAGGGACTACCCGGAGAGCGCCTACCGGAAAGACGGCCAGCTGATGCTCTTCACCATCAACACCGTGATCGCCAAGGACCGCACCATTGCCGCGCAACAGACCCAGATCGAGGCCCTGCGCCAGGAGCTGCTGGGCAGGGGCAATGAGCTTGCAACCCAGCAAACAACGATCACGGCGCTTGGACTGGAGCTGAAAGGCAAAGAGAATACGATCAACTCTCTGAAGGCAGAGCTTCTGGCCAACCCCAAAGGACCAGCAGACAGAGTTTTGATAGAAAAGAAGGCCCGCCGGCTGACGCTGTTCTCACAGGGCAAAGAACTGAAAAGCTACCCGATCGCCCTGGGCGGCAACCCGGATGGGCCAAAGGAGCGGCAGGGGGACAACAAAACCCCGGAGGGGATCTACCATATCGAATCCCGCAACCGAAACAGCAGCTATCACCTCGCGCTGCGCATCTCCTATCCCAACGAAAGAGACAAAAAGCGGGCACAACAACGTGGTGTCTCTCCAGGGGGAGATATCATGATCCATGGTATCAAAAACGGGTTCTCGTGGGTTGGTGGCCTGCACACCGAGCTTGACTGGACCAAAGGTTGTATTGCGGTCACCGATCAAGAGATCGAAGAGATTGAGAAGCTGGTGCCAAACGGCACAACCGTTGAGATCCGACCATAACCTGACCGGCGTTGCCGGTCGCCTGCATATGCAGATCTTCTTGTCATCACGTCTTGTGAGGGGCTGTTTCTGTGGTACGCTAACTACGCCACACAAACCATGCAAGGAGAATGGGGTATGCCGCTTATTGACTGGGACGACAAATTTCTGCTCGGTATTCCGCAACTTGACGAACACCACCGGCAGCTGGTGAAACTCCTCAACCAGGCCTTTGATGACTTTACCGCCAAGGCCCCTCTCGAAGAGATCGGCAAACTTTTGGAAGCGTTGGCCGACTACGCAACCTATCATTTTGCAGCGGAAGAAAACTGGATGAAGGCCAACGGCTATCCCAGGCTCACAGAACACGCTGCAGAACATGACAAGTTCTCAGCCCGCGTGACCGAAATGCTGCGCGATGTGAGCACCGAAAACCCTACCCTGCCCCTGGAACTGCTCACCTTCCTGAAAAACTGGCTCGTCGAGCACATACTGACCACCGATGCCGACTACGGCAGATTTTTCAGGACGCAAACGGCGTAACTCCGTGCTACCCATCCCCCTGGTGTAGCCGTTGTGCTCCGAATATGACCATCTCACTCAGCAGCGTGCCACTTGCATAATCTGATTGAGCCGGGCGCACCATTCGGTGAACAGATTGGTCATCAAGGGCAGTCCGGTTCACCACTCACCCCGGCTGCCTGCAGTTTACGTTGTGCTGCCTTGAATACAGTCATATCTTTTTTCATGCGGGTCGTTAGCTCATGCAACCGCTTCATCTTCTGTTCCGTGAGCGTGGTGAGATCGTCAACCTGCCCTGAAAGATAGAGATAGTAGGCAAAGTTCTCGCCTACTTCAGCCGCTGTAACCCAGAGATCAAGCACTTTGTTTTGCTGCGCTATCTGCAGCGCCCCCAGCAAAAACCGCAGACCAGCGTTGTCGGGGTCTTTAACCACGCCAGCACCGGCGCTGTAGACCTTCTTGGCCGTTTGCACCTGCTCCAAAAAACGGTAATAGGCCTTGATCTTCTTCCGTTCGTCTATTGACTGCGCCAGCTCATATAATGCGTTGACGACATTCTGGTTCTTGTTCAGCCCAATTATCTCGAGTCGCTTGATCTCGCTATGGACATTGGTGATATTGAGCGACATCAGCTTTTTGGGCAGTTTTTTCGACGCTTCCAGCCCTTGATCCAGGGCCGCCGAGAGCAGGGTGTTGATCAGCTCGGCCTTTTGTTGCTGCGAGACCTGCTCGAACATCTCAAAGGATGCTATCTCGGCCTTAAAATCAAGCGCCCGAATGGCCTCCTGATCGGCTTTAACTCGCATCTTTGCAGAGCAGAAGCTGCGAATCAGCTTTGGATCAACCTTGTTCTTACCGGTCTGTATTTCCTGTCCGCTCAGTATTTCGAGCTGCCTGATCGCTGACGGTCTGCTGGTATCGGCAGCAGAAGCGCCACCGGCCGCACCAATACAAACGGCAGCCGCTACCAACACCAGCTCCCACTGTCTGCCCACGTTTTTTTCCATACGCACCTCCTGCGTCTCGCCAGACGAACGAAGTACCAAGGCTGCTATCCCATTTGCCTACGCTACAAGCGTAACAGGCCTGGCTGCGATTACAATCCGCCGATCATCAGGAACAAATGCGCGATCGAACAACGACGCAAAAAACAAACAAGCCCGAAGCTGGCGAAACCTTCTTACGAGGTTTCAAGCCAACTTCGGGCCTGTTTAGATTGGTGGAGGCGGTGGGAGAAGAACCCGGCACACTCCTCTTAATTCAACCTATTGTTTTCATTCACTCTAGATGTTTCCAGTTTCAGTCGAACCCGCCGCAGAATGACCAGTCAGATGACCAGTTTTGTACCAGTATAACGGTTTAGCTAAAGCTTGAACAGTAGATTATAAAAAAACAGCTTTTTTGTTGATTTGTGTATATATTCTTAAAAAGAAATGGGTCGCTGCACACGACCCATTTTAAATCGCGACACCTGGACGGAGGCAATCGCGCTATGATATTATCAGATATAATCAAAAGTAGTCACGAAAGTACAACTTCTTTACAAAACGTTTCCTCTGATAAAGCCCATCGACATTATATTTCAAAGTTTATCCAACGAACTCCATATTTTGGCATAAAGCATCAAGGACAATGGACTATAAATCGTGATGATTTTGTAGATGAATACATTTTTGAACATTTGTACGGTGTTAACCGTACCGGCATTCAACGTCATATAATCGGAACCATTGCTCAATGGTATCCTAAATTTGCCATACTTGATGCTGATGATTGTCAAGATATTCAGTCGATTAGAAGAATTTTCGGCGTAGATGATGAGTCTTCATCAATAACGTTTGAAACATCTGACAATTCATACCATGTTTTATTTAAACCACAGTATGACGGTAAGCCATTAACCGTCAAACTTCTTCATCAAATTCTCGGTAAACATGCAACATCTCAAAAAGTCGAATTATACCCACAAGAAAAACGTGTTGTCCGTGCACCGTATCATGTCGGTTGTAAGGTCATACGATCAGAGCAAATATCAGATGTTGTGGATTTTTTAAAAACATTTGATGAATTATCACCTTTGGAGCTAAAGGCACTTAATCAGCTAACAATGCTACAAAACCATATATTTAGCTCAAATACTAGCACTTTCAAACTACCAACTAAAGGAGTTATGAAACAAGGCTATGATCTGTATATGGATGGATTATCGGAGCCGAATAGTAGGTTTGAATCACAGCATAAAGTAGCAATATACCTATGGAGACAGAACCTTACACCAAAACAAGCTCTCGATGAGTTAATGAGTTGGGTAGTTACAAAGCATAATGGGTATAGTAAGGATGCTGCGTCAATTAATTATGGAAGCTTTTCAGTTTTAAAACAAGTTAGAAAAGAGCATAAATGTCTTGTAGATCATATATGGTCTAATTTTGAACGTCAGTCTATTTACCCTGACTCGACTCATAATGATTATCATGGGTGGCTTACTAAGGAAGATTTACTAACAGCCATTAAATTGAGTAATTCAAGTATTCCTCAATTTAAATTTCTGGCACAGTTGATTGCTTATTTTAATGCTTACGGCAAGACACGACTAAGTATTCATAGAAATCGTTTGATAGAATGGAGTTCACACAAAACTTATTTAAGGCACATTGAAAATCTAGAAGCTAGAGGCATTTTAACTCGTGATTCACAGTACCAAGTAGGTAAATTTGCTAAAGCGATAAAATTGAATTTTAGACCGTCATTTCAAGACATTACTCAAAGTCTATCTGATGACAATAGAGTTCTTTCTCTTGAAGAGTCACTTGCGAAAATCGGCAGGTCAGATAGTTATGAGATGTTTGTACAACATGGCTTCACACGTCAGCAGGCGTATCAGTATCTCAATAGAATATTAGAAGGATAGCGGCTGTGATCTCCCAGGTTGACCAGAAAGTATTTTTATTTTTTATTCAATAGGGACTATGGGTAGCCGAATCAAAAAGCCTTATGCTTAATTCCGATGTAACGACTATGCCTCGGAGTGAATAGGTCTCGGTTCAAGGTTCCGATATGGAGAGATTGATATCGATTGATTACCTGATTTCCTGGTCCCCTGATGGAGTGATTGATTTTGATTGATTAGATAGAGAGATTTATTTTGATTAAGATGATTGAAGTTTGAAAAACCAAACCCCCACCCATTTCAACCACATCTTAGGTTATTATATGTGTATCCTTTTATTTACGGGGCCTTGATAACATGCTCAGCTTGGCCTAAATTATGTAACAAAAAAGGCCTCCCTAATTGCTGGAGGCCCTTGAAAGTAAATTTTAAGCCCTATTCATCAAGCTTGATGGATTCCCTTGTTTTTGCACGGCGCTTTGCATCTGCTGCATCATATTTCGCTATACACTCCGGTGTTTTTTCCACCATTGAGCATTCTAAGTATTCAGAAATAAGAATTACTGCACCACGAACGGCTTTAGTGACAGGTACTTTTTGTGCGTTGCCAGTAGAGCCGCCAATTCCCATAAAACTACCAGATATTGCGTTAGCACTTGTTTCTGAAGTGGCTTCGATTGATCTCGAATCGGCTATTTCACCAGTTTCAGTATTAATCACGCGCAAATCTATAGACAGAGAAGCTCTTGCCTCCTTGCGGCCTACACTAAATCCCATGAAGCTGATAGCCCCTCCATCCTCACTAGTGTTTTCCTCAAACGAAGTGATGGTAGCAGTAATCAAATAATGAGCAGCTTTAATTTTACCTAATTTTCGTTTAGTTGACGGATCAACAAGACCTGACTCACCAAATTTCAATTCGTTTATAGCAGCACCGATTTTTTGACGTTCAACTACATTAAATTTTTTTGTAGCAGTCAGTTCATTTGAGAGCAAACCAGCAAGTTCTGTTCCAAGCCCTGGCTTCCACCAATAAGCAGAAGATGTATTTCTAAAATCCAAGACCGCAACACTCGGTCCGGTTGCAGCGAATACAGAGGTAGTTAACAACAAAGTAACTACAAATGTTAAAAACAATGTCTTCCGCATACATTCTCCTTAGTTTTATGATTAAGCATTTGCAGGATAATATTCTTCCAACAATTTTTTTCCACGTGGAGAGTTAAGAGCTACCATGTTTTGAGCATTACATTGCGGGCATACTAAAGCTTTAGTGGTCAAACGCCAAATTGAGTATATAAGGCCCGGAACAATCATGAAAAACCAGAGAATGATTTCAATAAGTATATTACCTTTAACCATTTTCTTCGGAAAGCCTTTGTGTCCACAATTCGGACAAATTTGTTCAACTGCCATTGCATCCTCCATGGTGTTTGATAATTTCAAACCTCAATACACTTTTTATCATGGCGTGTAAAGAGCCTAAAATCAGCTAAACATCTCCGTAAGTTTGTTAATAATCAGTAGTGAAACGGACAGCAGGCCCGGAGAACCGGGCAGCTGGACGTTGGATTCCGGTGCCAAAGCGCACAACTCGTTACCGGGAACCGTTCGCAGAACGGTTGCAGGGTAACGAGTGGTAGTGCGCCAAATTGAAACAGCAAAAACGACATCTCACGCGGCTATATACAACAGGCACAGGGGAGCACATCGAACACGGTTTTTGACGCTAAAGACTCAGAATTCGTGCTTGGAACAAGCATTCGCAAGGCTGGCTTGCGATAACAACGACGCGATGAGTTGATGACATAAGCAGGGGCAACGAACAAAAAATTGAGCACACACGAATTATTCGAGTGATGAAATGAGGCAGGCAGAAAACACACGAATTATTTGACAGGGGCAGAACAAAAGCAGGCAAACACTGATTCTGCGAGGGTACATAAACTACGCAAACGAGGCAAACGACAATGTCATTCGAGCTAAAAGCGATATCAGGCAGAAACTCGTCAGCGTTGGTCGCTTATTATCTGCGGACGACGGAGACGGGCTGGTATGCAACGACGGATATTTTGAAAAACGATGAATTCAGGGAAGCGTTGACACAAAATATCGAGGACAGAGCGGCAGAATTGAACGAAAAGTTAGCGCAAATGGGCGCTTCATCAAAGGCATACTCGGTTGAAGAACGACTCAGACAACTCAAAGTGAGAGTGCCAAAGCCGGTAGGTGGAAAGCCAGCAGCACAAAAACTCGTTCAAACGGTACACAAAGCCAGCTTATCAATGCTGCTAAATCAGAAAACAGCCCGGACAGGCAATATATTTCAAATTCAGTTACCAAACCACGCAGCAGGAAACGCAGCAGATATCGCTAAAAAGGTACGTGACCTATTTCCACCTTCAGCCCCAATGATGGTCACTGTACACACGGGCGATAATAACAAGAACCTGCACCTTCAGGGATGGTTCTCCGAAAAAGAGTGGGACGCACAGACGAAGTCTTGGGGGTCACCACTACAGCAGTTCAGAACCAAAACGGGTCTTGCAGACTTTCGAGCCAAAATTGACAGGCTCCTAGAAGAGAGCGGCGCAGCATGGACGAGAGACCCAAATGCACCCAAACGCACAGTTTTTCATCCGGCCAAATCGCAATTCATGAAATCTTTGCCGCATTCAGAGCTTCTGAAAGGTGATTTTCTGAATGAAATTCAAAATCCTGTCTTAAAACAATGCCTACAACAAGAAGTTGCAATCGCTCGGTACAACGAGCGCAAACGAGAAGCAGCTAAACGGTTTGTTTCGGACGTTGACACCATCACAAATGATCTCAAGACAGCGTATAGCATCTCAAAACCAGCACCGGAGAAACCAGCGCAGATGAAATCGACAGAGTTCTCATCCGCCGAGGAAATCGAAAAGGCACTAGAAGCAGTAGAAACCAAAAAATTTACTTTACGGAGGAAGTAAACAATGTTCTCACCATTTCACTTCAACCCAATGGACAACAAGTCAGTAGCAGAGCAGGTCGAGTATGTATCTGGTGCAAACTCCAACATCGTAAGCTCGATCATCGTTAATTTCGAGAGCTATTACAAAGGCATTGACTGGAAGCCAATGTATGAGGATTACATTGCAGCGGAACCAAGCAGGCAGAAAGAGATGCTGGCAGAAATCTCGAAATCAGCTTTAGAAGATGTTTTAGTGCTGGCTGAAGGGTTCAACGAGAAGCAGGCCGAATCGATTGTTGCAAAACTTTACGGCAATGATCAGAGCAAGGCTGAAGCTACACTAGAGATTACATCACCGGAAACATTCTCAAAAGTGATCATCACCACGGCGAAACAGATGTACATGAACGTTTCACGGCAACTTGCAGTAGCTTCGATGGAACTGCATTTGATGGATTATCAGTCGATTTTCCCGCAGAGATCATGCCTGCACGATCACTCAATGGTCTTACGCCGGTTGCACGACCCGTCATACATACCCACAATCGAAGAGCGTAAGGCATTTTTCAGAAACCACAGCGACCTATCATTCCCAATCCTTAACTCGATGGCGGCTTGGGACGTGTTCGACACAGTTGACGCAGATATGCAGGTTTTGCAGAGTGCTACACGGTATCAGTTGCTGAAACGAGTCTTCGACGAGATCAAAGAAGAACCACCCGGAGAAGTAGCAGTAAGCCTGTCTTCCGGGGATGCAGACGAAAAGGCGCGATAAAAACTGAAACGGGTTCCCCAGATAATCTCTGAGGAACCCGTTTTGCGTTTACTATGTGGCCTATAGGTTCAATATGATAATTTATTCAGCTCAGGCCCAAGAATGTCTAAAGTATATTGATTCGTGTAGGTCGTTTTCGTTGCACTTTGGCCGCTGGAATGGCCTAGAATATCTTCGATTATGTGAAAATCCACCTTCAGTTGCTTCAGAGAGTCAGCCACAGTATGCCGGAAGCTATGAAACACAGGTCCATCTTCAGCGATGCCTAATTTCAGGCGATATCTCGCGAACCATTTCGAGATAATGTCAGCATAACCATTTTTTGAATAGGTCAAGTCAGGGAACAGCTTGACCTTACCCGCTTCCTTCATCTCTTCAGCATATTTTAAGAACCCCAGATAAATTAGGTATTGATGCACCGGCACAAGACGGCGGCTCGACAAGGTCTTCAATTTCTTGTTGTTGCTGTTGTCATTGATTGAAAAAGCAGCAAACCCGCTTGCGTCACCAGTAATGATGTCGGCAACATCGAGTTGGCAGATTTCATTCAGGCGCATCCCTGAATATGCGGCAATGTACGGTATCCAATAACGGCTAGGCTGATCTTTCGGAAGTCCTGCTAGGACCAAACGTACTTCTTCAGCAGAAAATCTGACCCGGCGTTCGCGATCTGCTTTGCCGGTCTTCAGTTGGGTACTCTTAAAGATGTTTGACGGCACGTAGTGACACTGCACAGCCCATTCAAACAGGGCTGAAGCACGGGTTAATGCTTTGTTTACAGAAGCAGTAGACAAAACAACAGCCGGTGCTTTCATATTCAAAATCTGGGCTACAGATTTACCACGATACAGCGGGTCCTTGGAACGGTTGACCGGCAGTCTCTGCAATGCTGAACGATACGACACAGCAGCTTCTCTGGTCAGTTCAGCTATCGGTTGGTCTCCCATTACTTCTACGAGCAGGTCCAGTGCTGCCAATATCTCGTCTTCAGTTTTGGCAGTCCAGCAGCCAACAGATTTTTTCTCAGCAGCGAATTGTTGGATAGCAGCAGACAGCCTCAGAGATTTACCGGCTGAAGTGCTGGCTGATTTCAGAGTACTTACGATAGATTCGAGAGCGGCCTTTTCAGCCTCGATTTTGTCAGGGTCCATTTCGATACCCTTCAAAATCACTTGTCCATCTTTAGTAAGGTGTGCAGAGTCAACCTTGACACTAAGCCTAGAATCAATCAAAGGGCCTCCAAGCGAACGAAATAACGCTTCAGACTCAGCCATAAGCAATCGTGCTTCTGACCTAGCCTCTGACAAACTACGAGTTTTTAACGGTTTTTTCAAGACGGTCTTACCAAGAATTTCTCGGTAAGCCTTGGGAACTGCACGTCGGAAGTACCAGCCGTGGGGAGTCTTCAACAGATATTCTGTTTGCATATTTTCGCCTCGGATGACCAGCGGAATGACCAATTGGTACATCCAGAGCGAATAAAGTAAGGCAGAATTGAGTAATTTCAATACCTTACGGTTGAATTGGTGGAGGCGGTGGGAGTCGAACCCACGTCCGAAAGACCTACGACCAGAGCTACTACACCGTTAGTCCGTTGATCGATTTAGTCGCCAGGCTGTACAGCGGACAAGACAGCCTGACAACGGTCCCTGGATTTCAGACAACGTAGCGGGCATACGCCATCCAATTCGGTAGTAAATGACGGTCCCTTCCTACCACCGACATCTCAGTCGGGACCGCCTGTTAAGCAGCTAGTGCAACAGGAGTGTTATAATTGTCGGCAATTAATGCCATGCAGGTTTATTAAGGTCGGCCACCTGCCCCGACCCGGTGCAACCCAGGAGTTCATTCCCCCGTCGAAACCTTTACGCCCCCAATTGTCAAAGATCTTTACAAAATCAGTGTACTCTATCGTGCCTTAATTTTAAAGTCTTTTGACAGCTCCCGCTTAAGATCCTTCTTTTTCAGGTCTTCACGCTTGTCATGCAGCTTCTTGCCCTTGGCTACGCCCACTTCCACCTTGACCTTGCCGTCTTTGAAGTAGAGCCTGAGTGGCACGGCGGTGCAGCCGTCCTGCCGGATCCGGTCGTGCAGCTTGTCAATCTCGCGCTTGTGCAGCAGCAGCTTGCGGTGACGCTCCGGGTCGTGGTTCTGGCGGTTGCCGAAGTCGTAGGGGGCGATATGCATGTTGTGCAGCCAAGCCTCGCCATTTCTGACGATCACAAAGGCATCGGCCAGGTTGGCCTTGCCGGACCGCAGCGATTTGACCTCGGTGCCCACCAGGACAATGCCGGCCTCCAGCCGTTCTTCGATATGATATTCGTGGAAAGCGCGTTTATTGGCGCAGATCAGTTTCTCACCCATAGTGCAACAACTGTAGCAGAGCCGCACAAAAAAGGGAATCGCCGGAAACGTTTCACAACCGTTACCGTAGAAGCGGCCCAAAGGGCACCTCTTCGATTGACAAGCGACGGCAGGGCAGACTATACAAAACTGCTAGGGTTTCTAACTGCTCCATCAGGATCTCTTTGGAGGGATTCCGCTATGATTAAAGTCTACTATAACGCCAACGGGGTTATCTCCAGCCATCTGGTCAGCGGCGATGAGATCGATCTGATCGAATCCAAGCAGTTGATCTGGGTGGATATGGTCTCCCCCAGTATGGCCGAGGTGGCAGAGTTGGATAAGAAGCTGGGGCTGGACCTGCCCACCCGCCAGGAGACGGAGGAGATCGAGTTCTCGGCCCGCTACTGGGAAGATGAGTACGGGATCACCATCAATACCTATTTTTTGGTGAAGCATGGCATAACCGCCAGCAACGAATCGGTCTCGTTCACCCTGAAAGACAACTTCGTGATCACGATCCGCTTCATTGAGCTGCCGGTGTTCGG